>Ga0272441_10000748_pt1 | contig 72014 bp, 76 predicted proteins | sample SSMProp6N_FD_193582 | JGI IMG/M metagenome (GOLD analysis project Ga0272441, IMG submission 193582) | Marine sediment archaeal communities from Little Sippewissett salt marsh, Falmouth, MA, United States - SSM-Prop-6N | ecosystem: Environmental > Aquatic > Marine > Wetlands > Sediment ...
CTATAATATCTTCAAGTTCTTCTTTTGGTAGAAAAGAGGTCATAGCACGAGCTACCATTGATTTACCAGTACCTGGATCTCCAATAATCATAACATGGCGCTTTTGTTCTGATGCCTTTCTAACAATATCAACTGCCTTATCCTGACCTATTACTTGATCTAATAAAATCTCAGGGACTTTGATATCTTGAGTTGTATTGAAATTTTGAGATTCTATCCAGTCGTTAATTGGAAGATTATCACCTGGTTTTTTTTCATTAATTACCTTGTTTAACTCTTCTTCTGTTGGTTCCTCAGTCAATTTTTTCACCATGTCGCTTTTAATTATAGTATGAAAGCTAAGATATGATACCACAGTGTTGTATAAAAGAATCATATATCAACCTTTCTTTTATGCTAAATTTAAAATATTATAAAGTAATAGTGAAACGATTCCACAAATAATCAAAATAATCCATAGGATATATGCAATTTTTATTCGTACCATCCATTTGGCTTTTTTTTCGGCCGTATTAAAAAACTGTCCAAGGATAGGATCTTCTTCAATTCGTTCCATTTTATTCATTTTTTGCATCCATTAATGCTTTAATTCTTTTCCGTCTGAAAAAATCTTCTCTTTCTCTTTCTTCAAGTTGCATTTCAATATATTTTCTGGTTGCATGAAGCTTTGGAATTAAATTGTTCTCTAGTACATTTACCCGTCTTTTTGTCTTTTCTATTTCAACGGCAAGAGACTTGATCCCTCCTTCAAGATCTGAGAGTTTGATTAATTTATCAAGAATTTTTCTAAAATCTTTTTGTGTATCATCAAACTTAGAGCAAGTATCAAAGAAATCATAAGTAGGTTGTATATCTGTTTTAAGTCTGTCTGCATTCATTTTAGGAATTTTAACACCCATGATATTATCATCTTCAAAATCAACTTCACCAATATCTTCGGTTAGCTGAGAGATATCTTCTACTTTTTTTTCACCCATTAGCATTTGTGCTTGAATTAAAGATAAAAATGCATCTTTAAAATCAGAATCTAAATCTTTGAGGAGTTGATTCCTGGTATCAATTATGCCAAAGAATTTTTCAACAAGTGCATCTCTTTTTTCTTCTAGAAGTTTGTGTCCCTTTTCAGCTAGAATAAGCTTTTTTCTAATGTCAAGTAACTCCATTCTTGTTGGACTTATGCCATCTAGTATTTCTTCGGCCATTTTTAACTACTCTTTATGTTTTGGAAGATATTTTTGAATATATTTTTCATCAATTTTTTTAAGTTCTGCCTTTGGGAGAATTGAAAAGAGTTCCCAAGCAATTGTCAGAGTTTGCTCTATGCTTCTATTTTCACTTGAAGCTTGAGTTACAAATTTCTTTTCAAACTCATCTGCAAATTTTAGATATGCTCTGTCTCGCTCAGATAATGCATCTTCACCAACAATTGCAACTAAATCTCTTAAATCACAGCCTTCTGCATAACCCGCATAGAGCTGATTTGATACATCTGCATGATCTGCACGAGTTCTTCCTTCACCAATTCCTCTATCCATAAGACGAGAAAGGCATGGGAGAACTGCTATTGGAGGATATATGTCTTTTTTATGAAGGCTTCTTTCTAAGACGATTTGGCCCTCTGTAATATATCCTGTTAAATCAGGAATTGGATGAGTTATATCATCATCAGGCATTGTAAGCATTGGAATTTGAGTAATTGATCCTTTTTTGCCCTTGATTCTTCCAGCACGCTCATAAATTGTTGCCAGATCAGTATACATATAACCAGGATAACCACGTCTGCCAGGTACTTCTTCTCTAGCTGCTGCAATTTCTCTTAATGCTTCTGCATAATTTGTAAGATCTGTTAAGACAACTAGTACTTGCATGTCTAAATCAAATGCCAAATATTCTGCACAAGTAAGAGCCATACGAGGCAAGATAATACGCTCAATAGTTGGGTCATCTGCAAGATTTAAAAACATTACAGTACGCTCAAGTGCACCAGTATTCCCGAAATCTTTTATGAATAGATTTGCTTCTTCTGAAGTAATTCCCATTGCACAAAAGACAACTGCAAATTTTTCTTCTTTTCCTAAGACCTTTGCTTGTCTTGCAATTTGTGCGGCTAAATTGTTGTGAGGAAGACCAGAACCTGAAAATATGGGCAGTTTTTGACCTCGTACCAGAGTATTAAGTCCGTCAATTGTAGAAATTCCAGTTTGAATGAATTCTCTAGGATATTCACGAGCGTATGGATTAATTGGATTTCCATTAATATCTCTTCTATCCTCAGGAATAATTGGTGGTACATCATCAATAGGATTTCCAGCTCCATCAAAAACTCTACCTAAAATATCTTTTGAAACACCAAGTTTCATTGTTTCTCCAATAAATCTGACTGAAGTTTTATCTGTATCCAAGCCCTTTGTCCCTTCAAAGACTTGTATGACTGCCTTATCCATGAATGCTTCAAGGACTTGACCGGTTCGTATCTGTCCTGCTGCTGTTTTTATTTTTACAACTTCGTTGTAAGCAACATCTTTTATTCCTTCAACAATGAGCAATGGACCTGCAACTTCAGCTACAGTAGTATACTCAATTTCTTTATTTCCCACTTAGTTCACCTCCTTGATTAGACTTTGAATTTCTTTGTCAAGTTCTTTATCGATTTCTTCGAATTTCTTTTCAAATGTTTTGTTTGGAACCTTACTCATTCTTGCAAGGTTTTCACGGGATTTCATAGAAATTATATCATCAATGTGTACATTTTTTCCCACTGCATCCTGAATTTTATCTGAAAATTTCAACATTAAGCTTAGCATTTCATATTGTTTTTTACCTGGACAATAGGTATCAACTTCATGAAATGCACTTTGCTGCAAGAAATCTTCACGAAGCATTCTTGCACTTTCGAGAGCGGCCCTTTCTTTTGGAGGAAGCGCATCAGGGCCTACTAGCTTTACAATTTCTTGAAGCTCTGACTCATTTTGAAGAATTGTCATTGCCTTATTTCTCAACTTAAGCCAGTTTTCTCCAATTTCTTTGTGCCACCATGAACTTACTTTATCTAAATGAAGAGAGTATGATTTTAACCAATTTACAGAAGGAAAGTGACGTCTATCTGCAAGATCTGCATCCAATGCCCAAAAGACTTTTACAATTCTAAGTGTGTTCTGAGCAACAGGCTCTGAAAAATCACCACCAGGAGGAGAAACTGCACCCATAACTGAAACTGATCCCTCTTTGTTTTTTGTACAAGTTATTTTTACTCGCCCAGCTCGCTCGTAAAACTCTGCGAGACGAGATGCAAGATATGCAGGATAACCTTCTTCGCCAGGCATTTCTTCAAGTCTACCAGAAATTTCTCTCATAGCTTCTGCAAGTCTTGATGTACTATCTGCCATGAGAGCCACATCGTAGCCCATATCTCGATAGTATTCTGCAATTGTAATTCCTGTATAAACGCTAGCATCTCTTGCTGCAACAGGCATATTTGATGTATTTGCAATTAAAACTGTTCTGTTCATCAAAGGTTGTCCTGATTTTGGATCAACAAGCTCGGGGAATTCTCTTAAAACATCGGTCATTTCATTTCCACGTTCGCCACAGCCAACATAGACTACAACTTGAGCATCACTCCATTTTGCAAGTTGATGAAGAGTTACAGTTTTTCCGGTTCCAAAACCACCTGGAATTGCTGCAGTTCCTCCTTTTGCAACTGGAAAGAATGTATCAATGACACGCTGACCAGTAATAAGAGGCATGCTAGGATCATATTTTTTTGCAACAGGCCTTGCTTGTCTAACCGGCCATTTGTGCATCATTTGAAGCTTTACATCACCTTTATCAGTTGAAACAAATGCAATGTCATCAACAACAGTGTAATCTCCTTCTTTTTCGATTTTAAGAAGTTTTCCAGAAATTCCTGGAGGGACAATTATTTTATGAGTAATAATTGAAGTTTCTTTAACTTCCCCAAGAACATCACAAGGCTCTAGCTTATCACCATGTTTTGCAGTTGGTTTAAAGTGCCATTTCTTTTTACGGTCAAGTGCAGGAACTTCTACGCCTCTTGCGATAAAGTCTCCCGTTTCTTTGTAGATATCGGGAAGTGGTCTTTGAATTCCATCATAAATGTTAGTTAAAAGTCCAGGGCCTAATTCAACTGACAGAGGCATACCAGTTGATATAACCTTTTCACCAGGCTTTAGCCCGTTTGTATCTTCATAAACCTGAATAATTGCATTATCTTGATTTAATCTTATAATTTCGCCGATTAAATTTTCTTTTCCAACTCTTACAACATCATACATTTTGGCCCCACGCATTCCGTCTGCTTCTATAACAGGGCCTGAAATTCGTACCATTCTTCCTTCCTGAGATTTTTTAGACATTATTTTTGCCTCCGATTACTTTTCTTTACCTACTTCAACTCCAACTGCTTTTTTAATCAAATGTGATACAAAATCAATATGGTCATATTTTCGACCGAATTTATCAGGAATTTCAACAAAAATTGGGATATTATTTCTCAATCTATAATCCTTTAAATGTTTGTCAAGATCTTCAGCAATTTTCTCTGTGATAAACACAATTCCTATATTGTCTCTATCTGTAAGTTGACTCCAAATCTTAAGTGAATCTTTATTTGGAATAAATATTTCCTTGACGCCAGCAAGCCTGAGACCAACTGCTGTATCTCTGTCAACTATTGCTGCAATTTTCATGATTCTACCTCGGTAACAAGAAAATCTTTGATGTGATCGGAAGGCAGCTTTTCAGAAATACCTTTAGCAATAATTTTTAGGTTTCTAATTTCAAACTCTTTAGAAACCAAAAATCTCAGACTCGGGCCTATTGTTACATAATTTTGTGTTGATATTTTTGAAACCAAATCTAAAAATAAACTGTCAAGTGCAATTTCAAGAATTTGTGTTGATTTTGTTTTGTTGTAGGTTTCTATCGAGTTTTTTAATACATCATAATAAGACGTGCCCTCAAGACTTGTAATTACCTGAGATACGGATTCTTCTTCAGATAATTCATCAAATTTCCAAAGTGCAATTTCTCTACCTTCCCCAATAAAAAGACCTTTGCATGAATCTTGGCTATAGCCTAAATTTTTTGCACGTAATAAATTTTTAAGATTTAATATGTCAATGAAAGTTTTAATGAATTTTGTTTTTCCTTCGGAACATTTATATGGAACTTTTACAGAATTTAGCTTTCCAACAAAATATTTATCTAGAGCAATATCAATTTTTAGATGACTGATTTTTCCTTCAGAAAGAATGTTTTCTAAATTCTTTCCAAAGGCATATTCTTTTAAGAATTCGGTTAATTTTTCTTTGTTGACTTCGATTAGTTTTTCCAAGAACTTTTTAGTTTCAGCTAGGACTGCTTCATTAATAATTCCTTCAGAAATTTCTAGGCCATCAATTTTTTTCTTAATCGCAGTTTTAATCAGATGCATGTCTAATTTTTCAAGATACGTATCATAAAACTGTTCCATTTTCTTTGAACTATCTATTTTCATCATTTTGACAGTATCCAAAAACGTATCATCTAGAGATTTTTGCAAATCGTAAATGTCTTCTCCAGATACATTGTAATCTTTTAATGTATTAATTGTTTCCTTAAAAGAAACTATATCCTTGCTATCAATAATGCTACTGAGTTCTTTTTCACCGATAAATGGATTTCCCATTGCTTCGAATTTGGCATTTGGGTAGACAAATTTTACATAGGTAGAAAAAGGACGTGAGATGACTGCCACAGCTCCCGCTAGAATAGCAATTATGAGAATCCACATAATGCTGCTGTTGGGGTCAAATATCATCTCAAACATTTTTATCTAGTCCTTAAATTCATGAGAAAAGCAGCTTTCCTACCTTAATTCTAATTTCGTCTTTCTCTCTTTTTAAGATGCCATCAAAAGTGTTGTCAACTGTGATGCGTCCGTCACTGGATTTAAGAATGATTCCGCCTGCTGCTTCAATAGTTCCTTGAACTTTTAAATTCAGTTTCTGTGCTATTTGTCGATCATAATCTCTAGATACAAATACCATACAGTCTTTTCCTAGTTTTTTTGATCCTTGTTGCATTAGTTTTATTACAATTTTTTTGTATTCAGCTTCTTTTAGTGTACATAGGCCATGACGCGCCTTTACAAAACACTCATCCATCATCTTTTCCCTAGCATTCATTTCTTGACGTTTTGCATCTTGAGATGCCTGTGAAATTAGTATCTTCCTTGTATTTTCGCTTTTTATTTTACCATCTTCAATTATTTTTTTGGCTTTTTCTTCTGCAGAGCGTTTTACATTATCTATAATTGCCTTTGCCTGTTTTTCACTCTCAGCTAAAAGATTTTTTGCTTCTTTTTTTGAATCATTTTGAATTTGTTGAATTATTTTTTCTGCTGACATATTAAACCTACTTCTAGCCACCAATAAATCCTAAGCCAACCATTAGAAGTATGCCTACCAAAAGTCCAAAAATTGCAATTGTTTCTGGCATAACAGTAAAAATTATACCTCTAGCTGCAACATCTGGATTTCTTCCAACAGCACTAATTGAGCTTGATGCAACCATACCCTGGTTAATTGCCGATAGGCCAGTAAGACCAACTGCTATACCTATCCATACTGCACCCATGCCCATTAGAGCACCTTCTGGACCTGAAAGCAATTTAAAGCCTCCTAAAAAACCAGCACCCATCATCAATAATATGGCTGTTAGAAGACCATAAACTGACTGAGTCATGGGCAAAACTTGCAGGACAAGTAATTTACCAAACAACTCGGGTTTTTCGGCAGTTACCGCTACTGCAGAAGAGCCGGCTAAAGAAAGACCTATTGCTGACGCAATTCCTGCAATTCCTATTGCTAGGGCACAACCCAATACTACTAATGCTTTATTTTGACTACTTTCTTCTGTTTCTTCTTGAGCACTTACCACACTTGTTGCAAATACAAATATTGAAACAAGGAGTAGCGCAAATATTGCTGCTTTTCTCATTTTCATTTTTTATTTTCCTCCTTTATTATTCTATTTTTTCATCTTTTATTTGTGTATATTTTCTATTTGTTTTAAAAGGCGAAAAACTGTGTCCGCCTCCTTCATAAAATCTGTTGAAAAATTCAACATATTGAAGTCTTAGCGAGTGCACCCCGGCACCTAATGCCTGGAGTGCCAAATTTACTATATGAACCATTGCAAGCATTACAACTAAGAGCAAAGTTTTGAAAAGAATTCCAAGACCATTTGAAGGGCCCATTGCTATAAAAACACCAAAAACAATAGTAAGACCAATTAGAACTAAAGCAATAGGTTTTGATAATTTTTTCAATAATTTTAATACGCCTCCAACGAGTGCCATAATAATTAGCATCCCTACTATAGCAGGTATCATTTTTTCTGCAAATAATTGTGAAACAACATTGAATGCAAGAGCCATTCCGGAAGTTGCAAGACCGAGGGCAAGCAGTCGAGCATATGAAAGCCAATCGCCAACATAACCTGTTATGTCAAAAAAGCCAATGGGCCCTGCACCAATAAATAAGAGTACGATACCGACTAAGACAAGCACAGCCGCTGGAATAAAAAGCTGTGAAGTCTCCCAGCCAAGTATAATGTTAGCTATAAGGATTCCCCCTCCAATTTGTAGAGGAATCCAACAAAATTTGTGTGTTAGCATCTCTTTATACTCTTTTGTTTTAATTTTTTGAATAATTCCAAGGACAATTCCGACATTCAGATGAATTAAACCAAAAATTAAAGCAATCGTAAGTATAGTTAATGGGTCTTTAATAGGATCAAACATTGGTTTAACGTTGATTCCAAATAAAGTAAAATTGTAAAGTAATGCAGTTTCATCTCCATAAATAAATAATGGCATAAGATTTCCAAAGAAGCTATTAGTAAGCAAACCAAATATTGTTGTAACAACACCCATCCATATTCCCATAAATGACCAACTTTTTAAAAATCCGGAATTTTTTCCAAGAACAAAGTACCCAACTAGCGACAAAAGTAGAATTATTATTCCATATCCAGCATCACCTAACATTACACCAAAAAATAAAACGAAAAATATACCCATGATAACCGTAGGATCAATTTCATTGTATTTTGGAGTTGCAAACATTTCTAGAAGTGATTTAAATCCATCTGCCCAAGCAGGACTTTGAATATGTGTAGGCGGGTTATCTGGATTCGGAGATGGTGTTTCAAAAGCACAAATGATCTTTTCTTTTGAAACTTCGTTAAGTGCTTTTTTGAGGTCTTCTTGATTTTTTTCAAGCGACCACCCTTGTATCAGATAGGTAGAATTGGTTTGCACAAAATTCTTTGATATTTCTTTTCTTAAACCTTCAATTCTTATTTCTTCTCTTATTGCAAGTAAATCATTTAGTTGCTCAATTGCATATTTTCGTAGTTCTAAAGATACTTTCTTTTTTTCTTTTAAAAGTTCAGATGCTTCGCGTTTAAGATTTTTAATTACATCTGAAGGAGAGCCGTTGATTTCTTCAAAGTCGAACTCGACAACATGGTCTCTGAATACTTTTTCCAATTTGGACAATTCAGAAATATGAGCAACAACTATAACGCTCCATTCAACATTTTTTCCATGGCCAAATTGTTTTGAGTAAATCGCAATATTTTTTAGGTCGTTTAAATCATTTTTAATTTCTGAAAGATCTGTAGCTTTACCTGCTTTTATTGAAATGTATTCTGAAGTGCCAAGATCTGCTAAATCCAAGTTAAAATCTTTGAAATATTTAATTTGATTTACTTGGCTCTTAATTAAACTAATTTTTTCATTAATTTCTTGGACTCTTTTTTCGCTGTTTAAAATATTTTTTTCACAACTGTCTAACACGCCTTCGGCATATGAAAAGATTTCATCAAGAGAACACTCTTCAACAGTTTTAGCTTTAGGAATTTCAGGAGAAATTATAGATTTAATGCCTGTTTGTTTGGGTTTAATTTTATCCAGAATATCAATTAATCTAGAAAGTCTTAAATCATAATTAGAGCAAATCTCTGCATCAGGATGCATTGAGCCTTTTTCCAAATCTTCTAAAATTTTAGGGTCTTCTTTAGAAATATCAATTATTTCCATTGTTCCTTCTTCATGAAGTTTCTTTATGACATCTTCTAAATAAGACTGGTATACGATTAGTGAAACTTTTTTCATAGGAGCTGGAAATAATATTTTTTATTCCCCCTTGCCTATCTCCTTGATTATTAAATCAACTGCCTCAGAAAATTTTGCTTCTGCATCTTTTTGTATTTTTGAAATTTGCTTTTTACTATTTAATTTAATTTTAGTTATCTCTGTTTTGGCATCCTTTACTGCATCCTCTTGCATTTTTTTAACTTTTGATTCTGCTTTGTTAAAAACAATTTGTTTTTGTTTTTCTGCATCCTTTTCTGAGTTATGAATAAGCTTTTCGGCATCCTTTTTTGCAGATTCAATACTTTCGAGGGCTTTTTTTTCTGCGTCCTTTATATCTTTAATTGATTTTGATGCCATTGATTACCCCGTAATAATAAGTTATATATTAGGGTTTTTATCAGGATCTTACATTCCCCAAAACTTGTCTGTTTTACGTTTTATTTCAAAAATCTTTTTTAATACATCCTTTTCATCAAGATTTAGTACATCCATTTCTCTTAATTTCTTTGCGTCACTTGCCGGAATATCTGTAAATAAAATATCTTCACCTTTAATTTGTCGTCCAACAGTTACTCCTTCAATGGATATTGCTACCTCTTGGCCCTGCATCGCTTCTTCTACAGGTTTATTGTCTGACTGTATTCCTTTAATTGTACCGACTGGCTTTCCGTCATCTTTCATTAATCGCATTCCATTTTTAATTCTGCCACTTAGAACTCTTACACCAATTACTGCAGGATGACTTACTCTAAAAACATATTCTGGCAAGAACTTAACCATGCCTGGATGAACAAAATCCTGTCTTCTTTCTTTTTCAAGTTCTGCTTTTTTAACTTCTATCCAGGAATCGTAATTCTCCATTATAGTGTAGATAACATCTTCTGAAAATATTGTTACATTAGTGTTTGTAAGTTCTTCTTTTGCTTCGGGAAGAATTTTGATGTTAAATGCAAAAATTAACTTATTTAGCGGATCAAGAGTTGCTTCTGCTTCAATTACATCTCTTTTTGAAACATTTCCGATTTCTGCTTTTCTTATTTTTATTCCTTTTTCCCGGGACTCTTGAATGAGTGCTTCAAGAGAGCCTATTGTATCTGCTTTAATTAGTATTCCTTGCTCGTCAAGCTCGAAATCAATTTTTGTTTGACTTTTTATTTCTTTTATGACTTCCTCAAGATTATCTTTAACGACTCTAATTGGTGCACCAGGAATTACGCCTTCTAAATCAGGTGATGAAATTTTAATTCCACAAGCAGCATGAACTTCATCAACACTGTCAAATTTTTCTCGGGGGTCTCTTATTTCATCAAGTGCTTTAGGTTTAAGAAGCGCTTTAATTCTAGTTGTAATTGGTTCGTCTTTTGTTCCAATTACAATTGTATCTTCATGTTTGACTGTTCCATTATAAATTATTGCATCAATTGTTGTTCCAAGACCAATTTCTTCTTTGACTTCCAAAACACTACCTTTTCCAGGCCCTGATTCAATTTGGAGTCTATCTTCTAAAAATCTTTGAGCAAGTCCAACAAGAATCATCAACAGCTCAGATATTCCTTCACCTGTTTTTGCTGAAACCGGAATAATTCCTATTGTTTTTCTAAAATCTGCAATATTAAAATACAAATCAGAATTCATTTTTTGTTCTGAAATGGTTCCGATTATTTCATATAACCTTTCTTCAAAAACTGTCTTTACATTAACTCGCTGATTAGCAATTCTTGATTTTGCTGGTTCAAAACTGGCCTGCCAGCCTGAAATAGCATCGATTTTATTTGCAGCAACAATAAAGGGTGTTTTGTATTGTTTTAAAATTTTAATTGACTCATAAGTTTGAGGTTTAAATCCTTCGTTTATATCAACAACAAGGATTGCGATGTCTGCAAGACTTCCACCTCTTGAACGAAGAGTTGTAAAAGCATGATGGCCAGGTGTATCAATAAATAAAAGACCCGGTAGAGAAAATTTTTTGTTTTTAAGAAGATCGCCACAAACCTTATATATTGATTCAATTGGTATTTCTGTAGCACCAATATGTTGTGTTATTGCACCACTTTCTCGTGCTGCAACAGTTGATCCTCTGATATAATCTAGAAGAGAGGTTTTTCCATGATCTACGTGTCCTAATACACTTACAATTGGTTGTCTTATATAATCAGAATTCTTTGACATAATTAATCATCTTATTTTGCTTGTTAATAATAAAAGGTTTTTAACTTTTATTGATAAAAGAAAGGGAAAAAAATTTTATTAATTTTTTAGTTAATGATTGAACTTATAATAATTATTCATTCTTTTGCAAAAAACAATATTTCCTAGTTTACTTTTTTTCTCAGCAAAATCAGTATTACTTGTCAATATTGTTCCTACATTACTAATTATCTTATATTGCCATTTAATCATTTATTATCATTCCTTTTTAATTTTCTAGAAAAAACATGTTTAGTATTTAATATCAAAAAAGGGTTTATTGAAAGTATTAAAATTTAAGAAAAAATTATATTTTCCTCTATTTTCTTAAAAAATTTATGAAATGTTTAGCCCAAGTAAAAGACACTAAAGATCCAATTAAATTTGCACCAACAAGACCCCACCAGATACCAGAGATTCCCATTGAAAAAACACAACAAAATAAACCAGCTAAAAATGGTGATAAAATTATTGTTCTTAAAAGAGTAGCGATTAATGCATATGTTCCTTTACCAGTTCCTTGAAACATAGCTGATGATGCAATACCAAGTGCGGCAGCAGGATAAAAAAGACATGAAATCTTAATGAATAACTCAATTTCACTTCTCAACTCAGGTAAACCTTCACCTGTTGTAAATATAAGGGTAATAAGTGGAGCAGCAATGAAAATTAATATTCCAATAATTATTTCAGTTATTAATCCAAATTTTACTGAAAATAAAAAGGCAGTATTTAGTTTATTTAAGTTTTTAGCTCCATAAGCTGCCCCAGTAACTGTAATAACTGCTGTTGCAAGACCCAGAAGAGGAAGAATTGCAAGCATGACAACTCTCCATCCAATTGTATATATTGTAATACCTGCATCACCAGCATTTGCAAGATTTATGATAATTATGTTTATAATAAGCATTGTAAAAGACATTGAAAGTTGTTGAATTGAGGCGGGAAAACCCACACGAAAAATATCAACTATTATATGTTTTTTAAATTTGAAATGTTTTAGCTTGAAATCAACAAAAGTATTCTTCTTGAAAAACAACCAGTTAATAAGCAGAATTGATGTTATACTCATAGATAAAATAGTTGCATATGCAGCACCTGCTACACCAAATTCAAAAGTATATATAAAAATTGGATCTAAAAAAATATTAAGACATGTTCCAAAAACTATTGCATACATAGCTCTTTTTGCGTCTCCTTCACCACGTAGAATTGCTGTTCCAACATTTATAAAAAATATTGTGATGCTACCTGCAAAAATTATTCTTCCATATTCAACAGCATAAGGAAGTGATTCTCCAGCTCCAATATTACTAAGAATTGGTTCAGATAAAAAAAATAATAAAAAACTAAATAAAAATGCGATAATAACAGATGTAATAATTGAATGTTCTGCAATATTATCCGCACCAATTTTATCATCAGCTCCTATTCTTCTAGAAATTGCCGATGAAGCACCAACTCCGATACCAGTTGCTAAAGATATTGCCATCATAAAAAAAGGGAAAATCAAGCCAATTGCTGCAACACCAAGATCACCTATACCCGGGATAAAAGAATCTGTAAATATTTCTTTTCCAATACCAGATACAAAAAGAGTGTCAACAAAATTATATATTGTCTGAATTGACATAGCAATAATCATTGGTATTGCTAGTTTTATAATTGCTTTTTTTGGATCTCCCAGAAGTGTTTCAACACCTTTTGTCTTATTATTTTCTTTCACAAATGAACTGACAATAGAAAAGTTTATTTCAATCTTGTCATTTAAAATATTTGTGAAAAAAATATGTCAGATAAAATTAATATAGGTGATGATGCACCTGATTTCTGCCTATTAAATCAGGATGAAGAAAAAACTTGTTTAAAAGATTATAAAGATAAGAATATTATCCTTTATTTCTATCCTAAAGACAACACGCCAGGTTGTTCTATGGAAGCAATGATGTTTACAAAATATAAACCTGAGTTTGAAAAACTAAATACAAAGATAATTGGAATTAGTAAAGATAGCTGTCAATCTCATAAGAAATTTATTGAAAAAAAGAACCTAAATCTAACACTTATATCAGATGAGGATAAAGAAATACATCAAAAATACGGTGTTTGGCGTATGAAAAAATTTATGGGAAAAGAATTTTTGGGTACAATAAGAACAACCTTTCTTATTGATAAAAATGGTAAAATAAAAAAAATTTGGGATAATGTTAAAGTTAAAAATCATGTTGAAGATGTTTTAGAGGAAGTAAAAAAAATATAATATAAAAATATTATTCTTGCATATCCTTTAAATATAAGTTGTGTTATTCCACTTTTTACTATGGCTCTATGGCAAGGTAAAAGTAGAAGAAGCAAAACAGGACGAAGAATCCGCTATGCACGTGGTAAAAGAAAATTTGAAATAGGTAGAGAAAGACATCAGGCAACAATTGGAGAAAGAAGAACAAAAAAAGTAAGAACTCGCGGTAATAATACAAAATCCCGTGTTAAAACTACAAATATTGCTTATGTAGTTGATCCTAAAACAAATAAAACTTCAAAAACAGAGATTGTTTCAGTAATTGAAAATGCTGCTAATATACATTATGTTCGTCGTAATATTATGAATAAAGGCGCAATAATAAATACTAAAATTGGAAAAGCAAAAATTACTTCTAGACCAGGTCAAACAGGTACGATTAATGCAGTATTAATTTCCAGTTAAATATTTATATTAAATTTTTACTTTATTATTCATAAATTTGTGATTATTATGGTATCTCGTGGTGAAGATAAATACGTAATTTACCCAATTTATTTTGACAAGAAAATATCACGAATTAAAGGTAGAAAGGTATCTAAAAAAGTGGCTGTAGAAAAACCAAGATTTGATGATATTTTAAAAGCTGCAAGTTCACTTGGTTTAAACCCGATAACTGAAAAGGATTCTGCTCATCCATCTCGTCATTTCAAAAAAGAAGGAAGAATTCTTGTGGATAAAAAAAGTGCTAAATCAAAGATTTTAAGAGATATTGCATCTAAATTATAGAATTATTAATGATTATTTTTTTGATTTTTCAATTGTAAAATAAAATGTACTTCCTTTATTTAGACCAGGGCTTTCTGCCCAAATTTTTCCACCATGTCTCTCAATAATTCTTTTACAAATTGGTAGACCCAGCCCTATCGAATTAAAATCTGAACGAGATTTATCTGATTTATAAAACTCATTAAAAACATCTTTTAATTGTTTTGGTGTCATTCCTATGCCATTATCACGGATAGATATTGTAACAAATTTTTTATTTTCTTTTGCATCAATTATTATTTCAGCTTTATTTTTTGTATATTTTACTGCATTAATCAATAGATTATTAATTACTTCCTCTATTCTTAACTTATCAGCTTTTACAAATATTTTACTTTTTAATTTATTTACAATTTTTATTTTTTCCTTTTCAAATATTGTACAGTTGTTTTCTATTACATTACCAATCAGCTCTGTTAAATCTTGTTTTTCAATTATAAAATCATTATCTGGTGAATTTAGCCTTGCAAGTTCAAGGGTTTTTAAAACTAGATTTTTCATATAATTACTGTTTTTTATAGATATGTCAACTAATTCCTGTACTTTTTTATCTTTTGTTTTCTTCCTAATTATTGGTAGCAATGTATTAAGTGGTGTAAGAGGTGTTTTTAGATCATGGCTTAATTGGTCTATGAACTCATCTTTTTGTTTTAAAAGATTTTCAATTTCCTCTGTTCTTTTTAATACTTTTTCTTCTAATTCTTTGTTTAGAATTTTTAGTTTTTCTTCAGAAATTTTTTTATCTGTAATATCTCTTGCTATTCCTTGAATAGCATAAGGGTTATCAGCCTTGTATAATAATGAAGCTCTTGTTTCTATATATCTTTTTTCTCCAGTTTTTGTTTTTACCTTATATTCTATTATATCTTTTTGTTTATGTGTTTTTTTGAGTTTTTTCGCCTCTCTAAATGCTTTTAGAATTTCTCCTCTATCTAAAATTGATTTAAAATTTAAATTTTTTATTTCATTTTTTGTGTAACCCATCCCTTCAATCGCAGATTTATTGGCATCTATGAATTTTCCCTTAAAATCGCATATATATATCCAATCATGTGAATCATTAAATAAAGATCTATATCTTTCCTCGAATTCTTTTCTTTTCTCATCGGATTTTATTTTATCAGTAATATCCAATGTTAATTCAACAAGATTTACAATTTTACCATTTTCATTAAATATTGGATAACCACGGATATACCAATGTCTGCCATCCGGGGTTTGTTTTTGTATCTCTTGTGGTTTGCCTGTTTTTAAAGATAATAAAACAGGGCAATTTTTACAAGGTTTATCTGATTTGTTCCAAAATTTATAACAATGTTTACCAATAAGATCATCTGGTTTTTTTCCAACACTCTCTGCAGCAGCTTTATTTAACCATATTATTTGCAATTCAGTATTGTAAAAACAAAATAATTCCTTGGTTGAATTAAGTATTATAGATTTTTCTTTTTCAGATGAATATAATTTTGATGTACGTTCTTTAACAAGTTCTTCTAAATGTTCTTTATTTTTTATTTGGTTAGTTACATCAATACAGGAGGATTGATAACCAATCTTTTCATTTTTTTCATTTCGAATAACAGTTGCTAAACCTTTAGCAATAAATGTTGATCCATTTTTTCTTTTTGCTAAAAATTCACCTTCCCATTTATCTGTTTTATTCAATGATTCAATTACTGAAATTGCATCGATATTTTTTTTAAAAAAGTAAGATATTTTTTTACCTAAGACTTCGTTTTTATCATCATATCCCCAAAGTTCTAAAAAGGAATGATTTGCATGATTAATCTTACCATTATTATCAGATATGCTATTTGCAGCAATTGATGATTCAAAAACAATATCTTTGATATATAATTCATAATCAATACTTTTTTTATCTTTGATAGATGACTCAGGAGTATTATTTGTGTATAAACTACCATTTTTTTCTTCTTTACGTAGTTGTTTTACAATTTCAGGTAACTCATTCATTATGATTCACCTAATATTATAAATTATAATGAAAAATTAAGATAATATCAATTTTGTTATTCAACTTTCCCATCACCTTTTTTTATAATGTAATTATTACGTTATATATATTTTTAATGTTTATTTTTTGTAACATTTTGACATAGTACTATAAAAAAAACAATTTTTTTCCCCTAAAATAGTTATTTATATAATTAAGTAATATCAAATACTTGATATAATGGGGGAATTATTGTTTAAAAAAAAATATAGTTCAGAGATGGTATTTGATAGTAATTCTGATTGGTTGTTTATTGTTGATTTAAATTGTATGATATTATATTCAAACAAAAAAGTTAAGGATATAATTGGATTTAATAAAGATAAAATAATTAATAAAAATTTTTGCAAATTAATTTATAAATCTGATGAAAATATAAATAATTGTCCAATATTAAAAATGATAAAAACAAAAAAAAGAGTTAGATCAGAATTTTTTTTAGAAGAAAAAAGCAATTGGTATGAAATTACTTCCGATCCAATTTTTGATGAAAATAAAAATCTTACGATGTCTATTAATATTGTTAGAGAGAAAAAAGAGTATCAAAATTTTGAAAAACAATTCGATAATGAAAAAGAAATGGAAGATAGTATAAACAAATATCAATTAATTTTTGAGGGATCTAATGATGCAATATTTTTACATGATATAGATAATGGTAATATTGTAGGTGTTAATAAAAAAGCATGTGAAATGTATGGATTTAATAAAGACGAATTGATCGGATTAAATATTTATGACTTATCTGCAAATGATCAAAAAATCAATAAAAATATTTTTAAAAAAGGATTAAAAAATATTAGAAATTCAAAAAAAAATTATGAATGGCATGCTAAAGATAAAAAAGGTAATATTTTTTGGGTTGAGGTAAATCCAAATATTATTAAAATTGGTGGTAAAGAAAGATTATTAGTCACAGTTAGAAATATTGATTCCCGTAAAAAAGCAGAAGAAGCTCTTCAGGAAAGTGAAAGATTTCTACAAAATATTTTTGATGGTATAGCAGAAGGTCTTAGTGTTCTTGATGAAGATTTTAATATAATCCAAGTAAATAAATGGATGCAGAATATGTATTCACATAAAAATAATTTAGTAGGTAAAAAATGTTATTCTGCATATCAGGATAGAGAATCAATTTGTCCTTGGTGTCCGTCAATAGTATCTTTTAAAACTGGAAATAAAAAATCTAATGAAGTACCATATCCAAATGAAAAAAATCCTGAAGGTTGGATTAATTTAACTGCTTATCCCTTAAAAAATAAAAAAGGAGAAGTTATTGGAATTATTGAATCGGTACAAGATATTACTAAACAAAAAAAAGTACAGGCAGAAAAAGAAAGAATTGAGATGGATATGAAGAATACTGTTAAAGGTTTACCAGGTCATGTATTTAGAGTTAAAAAAGAAGATAAAGGTAATTTTATTTTCATATTAAGCGAAGGACATATTGCTTCTAATTTTAACCTTACAACAGATAAGATTGGTGGTTTAAGTCTTAAAGAAATTTCAAATACAAAAGATTATACAAAGATTAAAAAACATTATATAGAAGCGTTCCGTGGTAAGGAATCTACCTTTGATATTTTATTGAGAGAAAAATATTGGTTTAGAACAAATTTAATTCCATATGAATTGGATAAATATGGAAATGTTAAGGAAATAATCGGATATTCAGTAGATATTACAGAAAAAAAACATGCGGAGGAGAAACTTAGAGAAAGTGAAGAGAAATCTAAACGTTTTTTTGAGTTATCATCAGATTTAGTCTGTGAATATAATTTTAAAAATAATAATTTTACAAAGATAAATCCTGCTTTTTCAAAAGTATTGGGATATAAGGAAAAAGAAATACTAAACAAATCAATATTTGATTTTTTACATCCTGATGATTTTGAAAAAACAAAAATGATTATTAATAAAAAAATAGAAAAAGGGTACCCAATTATATCATTTATTAATCGTTATAGATGTAAAAATGATACATATAGATGGTTTGAGTGGAGTGCAAAACCATTGATTAAAGAAGGAGTAACATATGCTATAGCAAGAGATATTACTGAGAGAAAAAAACAAGAGCAAATATTAAAAAAACAGATGATGAAATATAATATTGAAGAAGGAAATATATATTTAGTTAAAGAAAAAACTCTTAATGTATCCTTAAAGGCTTTTAGAGATGTTTTAGATATTGGTTATTATGGATTAATGATTAGTAGAAATTTAAATAATAATTATAATAAATATATAAAAAATAATTATAGGTTATTATGGCTGTCTGAGAAAAAAATAAAAAACTCAATTAAACCAGATGTAAAAAATATTCAAAATATAATTGAGAAACAAAATAATAAAACTGTAATTTTTATTGATAGACTTGATTATATACTAACAAAAAATAATTATAATAAAACTCTTGATTTAATACAAAAAATTAGAGAAATTGCTATTTTAAAAAATTTAATTGTAATTATTTCAATTGATTGTGATACTATTGATAAAAAATATTTTAGATTGATAGAAAAAGAAACACTAAACATTGAGCCGATTTCAAGAAAAAAATTAACAAAAAATATGCAAAATATTATTGATTATATTCATAAACAAAATACAATGGGTATATATCCAAGATACAAAGATATTGAAATTGAAATGAAAATAAGTAAACCTACATTAAGATCAAAAATTAAATGGTTAGTGAAAAATAATTATATTATAGTGCATAAGGAAGGTAGAAGTAAAAATATAGAGATAACAGATAAATCAAGAAGCATGTATCTGTAATATATATTTACACAATTTTTCACTATTATTTTCACAATGTATATTAATAAATAATCTATTTTAATAATATATTGAGAGGAGATGTTTTAGAGATTATGGCATGGGTCTGTCCTGAGTGTGGTCATGGCAACCTCGATCAATGGGAGAATTGTGCTAAATGTGGTTTAAAAAAATCGTTGCTATTTGTAAATAAAGCATCAATTTAAACCACATTTTTACCCCCTAAAACTTTGTAAATTTACAAACTAAATTTTTTAAGTATGTTATTATACTATTTATTTGTTTTATAATTTTTATCATACAAAATATTATAACTAAAAAACAAATTTAGAATAATTTGATGGATGCAGAAAAAAAATCTAAAGCAGCAATTTATACAAGGGTTTCAACTGAAGATCAGGCAAAAGAAGGTTTTTCACTTGATGCTCAACTTGATAAATTAAGATCCTATTGTAAAGCTAGAGATTGGGAGATTTCTGGTGAATATGTTGATGATGGTTACTCTGGGAGATATATAAAACATAGACCTGCATATAAAAAAATGATGGATGAAATAGAAAATTGGGACACACTTCTTGTTATTAAAATGGATCGTATTCATAGAAATTCTAAGAATTTTATGCTTATGATGGAGGATTTAAAAAAGAAAAATAAAGAATTTGTGAGTATGACCGAATCTCTTGATACGAGTACTGCTATGGGTAGATTTGTAATGGATATTATCCAAAGAATTGCGCAACTTGAATCAGAACAAATTGGTGAAAGGGTATATATTGGTATGGAGCAAAAAGCACGTGTAAATGGCGGAGTTCTTGGTTTTAACATTCCTTATGGTTATGATTATATTAATAATAATCTTCGGATAAATAAAGAAGAATCTGAATTTGTTAAAAAAATTTTTAATTTATATTTAGAAGATAATAGTATGAAAAAGATTTCTGATGTATTAAATGATTCAAATGTTCCAACAAAAAATAATAAAAAATGGGCATCACAAACTATATCAACAATTTTAAAAAATCCTACATATTGTGGTTATTTACATTGGGAAAATCATCTTAATAAAGCTGAACATGAGCCAATAATAAAAGCTGATTTATTTAATAAAGTACAAAAAAAGATAAAAAATAAAAGTAAGAAAAAAAACACTTTTGTTTTTAAAATACATGAAAATAAAAAAATTTAGTATAATTTAAGTAATAATGTTAACTATATTAAGTTTATAAATGTTAATTATTAATTAATAAACTTTCAATATTTAATTTTCTAAAATTAATATCGTGATACTTTTTGACAATGATAAAAATAAATTATTTTTTAAAAAAATAATCATGTTAGATAATAATTAACATGTTAATTAATATCAAAGTAAGACAAAATTTGTTAATTTAAAAAAATATTTTCTTTATATTTTTCGAAAATTGCTTAAAATGTATAAAATAGCACTAAAAAGTAGGTGTTTTTAGTTGAAAAATTATGTTTTGAAGCATTTTTGATAATTCTATAAGGAGAAATTAAAATTATTTTTTACTTGTTTTTTTAGGATTCTAATTAAAAAATTTAAAATTACATTAAGAATTATTGTTACATTACCAATAATTATTGTCAATATTTAGTATTATATGGAGTAAAAGTTCATACAAATAAATTTTTAGCATTTAATATGCTATCAATTTCGGTAGACCGAAGTTGATAATAAACTAGACTAAAACTTTTTTACAAAAAGAAATTTAATTTTTTGATAAGATCTTATTTTCTCCTTATAAAATTAATAAATAATTAGGATTAATATTTAATTATAATAAATTATGATATGATAAAAAAATAAAATTATTAAACTTTCTATAATATTACAATAAATTTCCTAGTTTTCTTATTAATAGAAAAAAAACTGTTTATTTTGAACAATTAACATTGTTTAACATTGTTAAATATTAACACGAAATAATAAATTTTGTTTATTAATTAAAAATTTAAGTATATTACTTAACAACATTTACAAATTTTAATATTAAACATAAATTACAATTTTACAATTATATTGAAAAATTGAAATAAATAAAAATTAAAATTTGATAGTTAAAAATTAATATAATTAAACAACATAATTAAATAAAAAAACAATTATGCTTAATTAACACAAAAGTTTTAATAATAGGCAAAAATTTACCCAGCCAAACAAAATACATAATTTAAATTTAAAAAAAATGGGGAACTATCACAATGTATATCGTTATAGTAGGTGCTGGCGGAATTGGAAAACAACTAACTGATTTAGCACTTAGAGATGACAATCATAATGTAATTGTAATAGATAAAGATCAAGCAAGTTGTGAAGAAATAGCTAGAAAATACGATGCTGTTGCAATAAATGCTGATGCCACACAAGAAGAAACACTTGATGAATCAGAGGTAAAAAAAGCTGATGTATTAGTTACAACTACAAATGATGATGCAACAAATCTTATGGTATGTTCTCTTGCAAAAAATAAAGGAGTTAAACATCTAGTTTCAGTAGTAAATCAAGATGAAAGTAAACCAATGTACATGGAAAAAGGAGTAAAAATGATTAAAAGCCCTAATGTAGTTATGGCTGAACATTTATACAAATCAATAAAGCATCCACATGTTGAAGAATATATGAATGTTGGAAGATATGCAGAAATATTTAGACTTCCAATAGCAGTAGAATCAAAATTATCTGGAAAAACTATAAAAGAAATTGGAATTCCTAAAAAATCTTTAATTGTAGCAATTGAAAGAGATAATAAATTCATAATTCCAACAGAGGATGTAGAATTATTTGCAGGTGATAAAGTTACAATACTTTCACACAAAGATCAAGTTGATAAAGTAGCAAAGTTATTTTCTGAATAAAATACGTAAAGTATTTATAATTCTTTATAATTCTCAAAATTGTATTTTCCCTGATTTTAGAGGAGTTAATTATGGAATCACAAGAATTAAAAAAAACAGGTACAACTATTGTAGGTCTTGTATGCAAAGAAGGCGTAGTTATAGGAACTGAAACTAGAGCAACGATGGGTCATTTAATTGCCCATAAAGCAACAAAAAAACTATATAAAATTGATGAACATCTTGCACTTGCAACCGCTGGTCTTGTTGGTGACTTACAAGTCCTATCAAGATACTTGAACGCAGAGGCAAATTTATATAGGTTAAAAAGAGATATGAAAATGCCGGTTAAAAGTGCAGCAACTCTTATGAGCAATATATTAAATCAGAGGAAATTTTATCCCTACTATGTTCAATTAATTTTAGGCGGATACGATGACACTGGTGGATATGTATATTCATTAGATGCTGCTGGTGGTGCAATACCAGATAAATATACATCTGGCGGATCAGGATCTCCTTATGTTTTTGGCGTATTAGAAGATCAGTATAGAGATGATTTAACAGTTGAAGAAGGTGTAGATGTAGCAATACGTGCAATTAAAGCTGCAAAAGGTAGAGATTCAGCTTCTGGTGGCTTTACAAATATTGGAATTATTACTAAAGATGGATTTAAACAATTAACTAAAGAAGAAATAAAAAATCGTGAAGAAAAGTTAAGTAAATAAGAAAATTATAAAATTATATCCTAAATTTGTTTTCAAATTTAATTTATTTATATTCAGAAAAATATAATATTAAAATTTATTATAATTTTAAAAGATAGAAAAAAAGGTAGTTGTCCTATGACAGTAGACGATGTTTTACGAGAAATTAAAGGTAAAGTAAGAGGTGTAATTCCACCAAGCATTGATGTAAGTGATGTTGAATTTGAAGGTGCTCTTGTAGTAATTTATACAAAAAATCCTGATAAATTTGCAAAAAATGATGAAATAGTTCGTCAACTTGCAAAAATGCTTCAGAAAAGAATTGCAATTAGACCTGATCCATCAGTTATTACTGATACAGATACAGCTGAGAAAAAAATTAAATCAATAATTCCAAAAGATGCAGGAATAACTAATATATATTTCTTACCAGAAGTAGGAGAAGTAACAATAGAAGCAAAAAAACCAGGTGTTGCAATTGGAAAACAAGGTGTGTTATTAAATGAAATTAGAAAAAAAATTAATTGGTCTCCTAAAATTGTGAGAACTCCTCCAATTCAATCTAAAACTGTTAAAGAAATACGTGAATATCTTCGTTCGATGAGTGATGAGAGAAAAGAATTCTTAAGAAAGGTTGGACGTAAACTTCATAGAGGTGTTTCTGATGGTGAAAAATTTATCAGAGTTACTAGCCTTGGTGGATTCAGACAAGTTGGGAGATCATGTGCACTTCTTCATACACAGGATAGTAAAATTATGATTGACTGTGGAGTTGACATATCATCAGATAATGGAGTAACTCCATATATACATCTTCCTGAGGTTCTTCCTTTTGAAACAATTGATGCGGTTATTATTACTCATGCTCATCTTGATCATAGTGGTCTTGTACCACTTCTTTATAAATATAAATATGATGGACCAATATATTGTACACCTCCTACTAGAGATATGATGACTCTTCTTCAAATGGATTATTTAAAAGTTGCTGCATCTGATGCAAAAAAAATACCTTATTCAGCTGAAAATATTAGAGATGTGATTAAACATTGTATAACAATGGATTATGGAGATACTACTGATATCACTCCTGATGTTAGATTAACGTTTCATAATGCGGGTCATATCCTTGGTTCTTCTATTGCTCATTTTCATATTGGTGAAGGAATGTATAATATTGCTTTTAGTGGTGATATAAAATATGAGAGAACATGGCTTTTTAACCCTGCTATTAATCGTTTTCCGAGACTTGAATCAATATATATGGAAAGTACATATGGTGGAAGAGATGATCATCAACCAAGTAGAAAAGAAGCAACAGAAAGATTGAAAGATATAATTCAAGGATGTTTTAAAAAGAAGGGAAAACTCCTAGTACCAGTATTTGCCGTAGGACGTAGTCAAGAAGTTATGATTGTAATTGAGGATCTGGTAAGTAATAAAAAAATATCTAAAATACCAGTATATCTTGATGGTATGATTTGGGAGGCAACAGCAATACATACTGCTTACCCAGAATATCTTAATAATAAACTTAGAGCTCAAATATTTCAGAGAGGTGAAAACCCATTGTTATCTGATATTTTTAAAAGAGTTGATAGCATGGAAATGAGGAAGAAAATCATTAATGATACGGGTTCTTGTATAGTCCTTGCAACTAGTGGTATGATGAATGGTGGCCCTATCATGGAATATTTTAAAGAATGGGCTGATGATAAAAAAAATACTATTGCATTTGTTGGATATCAAGGTGAAGGTACTCTTGGTAGAAGAATTCAAAAAGGCTGGGATGAAATACCATTAAATGTAGGTGGAAATGTAATAAATATTAAGATGAATATGAATGTTGAAACTTGTGATGGATTCAGTGGTCATAGTGATAGAAAACAACTTTTAAACTTTATTAATAATATGAGCCCTAGACCAGAGAAAATTGTATTTGGACATGGTGAAGAAAGTAAGGTTATAGATATTGCAACAACAGTTCATAAAAGATATAATATAAACACTTATTCACCAATGAATTTGGAAACGATAAGATTTGTATAAATAAATTATAAATTATGGTAAAAAATGGTATATTGAATTAAAAATTTTACTATTTTCAATAATTTGTTCTAATCGAGGATTCCTATTTCCAATTAAACTTAGAATATAATCAATAATACACTGGGGAGGATGCTCTTCATATACAAGAATATCATTTGCAAAATAAGTTTTTTTACCTGAAAATGAAAGAATATTGTAAGTTTGAACAGGTTCTGGAATAAATTTGATATTTTCAATTGTTATCCATTCGTTATTTGAAGAATATAGTTTATCACCAATTTGTAGATTTAGTATTTTTCCATTATAATTTATCGCATTTTCAGCACAGATTGGGGCATAAGCGCCCCATCCATTAAGACCATTAGATTTTTTTATATACATTGGATGATCAATAGTAGCCTGAATCAATCCATTATTTATGTTTATCACTGAATGAACTGGGCTACCAAGCATCTTCACACGCCAATTACTATATCTTTTTTCATTGACATCGTAAGATAAAACATTATCTCCAACTCTTACATCTTCAATATTTTTATAGCTCCCATCAGCCAGAGTTATTTTTGTTCCAGATGGAAAACAACATCCATTTATTCCAGTAATACTAACTGAATCAAATGATGTATCGTTTTCTAATTGTTCATTTATAACCCAACCAGCAATACATGAAATCTCTTTATCAGATGCACTTCTCTTGATTTTTGCTCTAAACGTCATTTCTTTATTCCAATTTTGTGGTTCTATCTTCCAAATCCATAAGACATATTTATCAGTAGGCCAAAAAAAACCTTCATCAATACTAGGTTTAGGGCTACCACTTCCAAGAATGTATTCAAACATTGGTTTATTATTATCCTCATCAACACAAGGTAAAGAAATACTAGTACCCATTGATATATAATTATTACCACCAGAATTTGCTATAATTTTAAATTCAATTTCTTTTCCGACATTTTTTGTTAAATGGTCGTCTATCCATTCTCCATCAGGATACTCTCTGATCTTTATATCAATAGAAGGATCTGATATTACTATATTATTTTCGTTGATTGCCAATATTTTTTGATTGTATTGTCCAAATACAACATTAGGTGACACAAAAATAAGAAATATACATAATATTATTATTTTATAATATTTTCTTTTCATCTTTTTCAACCATCCAAATAATTTATAATCCTTCTTTTACAATTTTTAATCCACAAATTGAACAACTTACATCATCACAACCCATTCTAGTATGAAGATCTAGAAAACCTTGTACTAAATCCCATTGACCCTGAAGCATATGCAAAAAAACCAAGATTAATATTGCATTACATAACCATTTTGGCGGATAATCGACATAATTAAAATTTTCTATTTTTTCTGCTAGATCTGTATATGGCATTGCTGTTGTCATAGATATTGTCACAAGCATAAAAACTGATATTATACTAAAAATCATTATTTTCTTTTTCATTATTATTCACAAATTTGTAAATAATTTTTATCTTTATATTATTTATAGCCCAAAAATGATTATTTAAAAAATAAAAAATAAGATATTTAGTTATTTTCTTCTTTGATTTCAGTATTTATCTTTTTTAATGGTTTTGCCATATCCCAAAGACTATTAAATTTATCATCAAGAATCTCAATATCCTCGACTTTTACATAGGCAGTTCCAACATAACTTGGTTCATTATGGTTTTCATGTAATATTTTAATTCCATTAACAGCCATTTCTTTTCCAAAAACAAAATTACGCATTGTACCAGAAACATCATCTGTAAAATAACGAATATCTAGTTTATCGCCATAGTTCTTTTTCAAATTTTTTATAATATCAGTGTTTGCTTTTGCATCTACAATAAGTTGTACAGTTGTATCAAGTTCTAAAAACTTTTTAAAATATTTAAGGAAAGGTTCATTGAAAAATCTTTCACCACCAATTTGCATTTTTAAATGATTATTTTTCATAAGACAATTACTTAAAACATTATATAAAATCCATTTACCATTATATTGAATTGTTACATTACCATGACGTTTAAGTTTAATACCATATTTTTCATAGTTTTGTACATAAAAGTCAGTATAATTTGTAATTCTATTTTCTATTGATTTATAAGTATCCTCTGCTATAAAATTCTTTAAATCCAATTTTATATCTTCCCATAATGCTTGGGGATGTACTGGTAAATAACTTTCACGTCCGAAATCTTCTTCTGACTCATTTGAAAAAAGTACTTTTGCAATAATTCCTGCTTTAAAAAGACTTGTTCTACCTGTTTCAAGTGGTCTACGTGTAAGATTTGCAAGTTCTTCAGCAATCTTTAAAAATTCAGAAAATTCTTTTGGAGAATCAACAACAAGTATTGTATAATAAACAGCAGCTTCTCTAGGTCTATTAACCTTCATGCGTTCAAACATCATTTCAAAATCTTGAACATAGTCAAGCTTAACATTACTATTAATTTCTGATCCCATCACCTATTCACCAATCCATTTATTTATCTTAAATAGTTCATAACTATTTTATTTTCAAAGATAAAAATCATATAATCTTTTATATATTTTTTGCATGCATAGATACCTGCATAAAATAAGGATTTTTATTTTTTATTCAAGGTATCAATTTCATTAAAATATTTCCGACAATCACGTTTTATTTTTGCGATTTGTTGTTGGGGTATCTTATATACATGTTGAGAATATTCTAATGCAAAAATCATACCGTGTATAAAAGCTCCAAAATTATATTCTTTTTCTTTACTTATCTTGAATAGTTCATCAGCAATTTTTAAAGCATCCTCAACGGTATAAGATGTTGATTTTTTATCAGGATTTTCTTTCTTTTTGTCTTCGGACATATACAAAAATTAATAAAAACATTGTTAATAAATTATATGATTTCAACAAATTAATTCTAAAGAAAATAGTATTTTTATAATAATTATCAAAAAAATTTATAATGTAGTATTACTATTATATTAAAAATTGAGCCTTAGGGGGTTAAAAAAGATTATGAAAAAAATTTTATCAATAGCAATAGTAATTTTTCTACTTTTTAGTGGAATAGGGGCAATTGGATTACAAACACAACAAACAATGGATAATAATACAGACATTGAAACTAAATCAAATTTTATTGAACTAAGTTTTGAACCATTTGAAATTATAAATGATCAAATGAATTATCAATCATTAGAGATAAAATCATGTGAATCATATATTACAAATCCTGGTAGTCCGATGCTTCCAAAAATGATAAAAACATTTGAAATACCATTTTCTTCAAGTAATATAAAAATAAACGTTGATGTAAAAGAAACAAAAGAGATGGATTTTAATGGAGAAATAAAACCAGCACCAACTCCTATCCCAATGTTACCAAACACAGATTTAAACATAATTAAACCTTTAGAAAAAGATGATTCAATATATCAAAATGATGAATATTTTCCTCATGAATGGTATAATTATTATGTAAAAGGCGGAATAAATAAAAATGGTGAACATGTTACTTTTGTAATTGTTCATTTTTATCCAGTAAAATATAAACCTGTTTCAAATAAAATATTAAGTTGTTCTAATGTAGATATAATGATTAATTATGAAAAACCAAATAAAAATATTTTCCCAGAGGAAAGTACATATGATATGGTTATTATCACATCAGAAGCTTTTAATAAAAAACCAGTTCAGAAATTAATTGATCATAAAAATAGTCTTGGAATTAAAACATTTTTAAAAACAACTGATGATATATACCAAGAATATACTGGTATGGATGAACCTGAACAGATAAAATATTTCATAAAAGATGCAATTGAAACATATGGGATAAAATATGTTTTATTGCTTGGTGGTCTGAAAAATAAGATTCTTGCAAAACCACGTGATACTCCAAATGCAGGTGTATCAGCCTGGCATGTACCGGTTAGATATACAAATTGTTTTGATAATCCTGAACATCCACTTCTTTCGAGTAGTATACATGATCCAGGTGTTATAAGTGATTTATATTATGCAGATATTTATGATGGAAAAGGTCATTTTTCAACATGGAATACTCATGAAGATAATTTTATAGCAGCCTGGGGTAGAGATGGAGTAGTAAATGATACTGATATTGATTGGGTTCCAGATGTAATGCTTGGAAGGCTTGCTTGTAGGAATATTGTTGAAGTGAAAACTGTTGTTGATAAAATTATTACATATGAGAGCAGTCTTTGTGATCCATCATGGTTTAAAAAGATGATATCAATTTCTGGTGATGGATTTTTAGATCAACAAGATTTAGATATTCAATGGGATACAAAAGAGGTATCTGATGGTGATTATACTATTTATGCTCAGAGTTTTAGATCTCCGTCTATTGGTGGCCCTATCGATGAAATACCAATTATTGTAGATAAAACAGAAAATACTGATATTACAATCAATCATGATGATCATCTTAAAACAGATACTTATCCATATTTACCAATTGCTGAGATAGTATCTCCTTCACCAAATAACGTACTTGGAAAAGATGATTTATTCAAAATACCTTCTGAAGGTAGAGCTTATTGTAATTCTTTTAATGGATGGGCTAACCTTGAATATACAGATGGTGTTATGCATATTCGAGGTAAATCTTATGATCCAAGGCCATATGGTAATGAAACAAATATACATGTATGGATTGAAAATGATGAAGATGAAATAGTATTTTCAGAATGGAGAAATAATACTGAAATGTATTATGAGGGAGAATGGGTAACAGGTGAAGAAACACTAAAAGGTGGTGGTGGAGCATTATATTATATGCCATCTGATTTTGAACGTGAAATAGTATGGGCATCTAATGGGAAAATTGGTAAAAAATCAGAGAGTCAACAAAATGTTATAGATGCATTAAGCCAGGGAGCGGGTTTTGCATTTTTAAGTGGACATGGAAGTCCAAATGTATGGGCTGATCATTATCCTGGTGTACCTGGTAATAGAGCACATGGTGATTTCACAGGTCTTGAGGTAACATCATTAGCTCTTTATAGTCCAATTCCAAGTAAACCACTATTTCCTATGAGTGAGATATCTAATGGCGATAAATTACCAGTTGTTCTAGTTGGAGGTTGTCATAATAGCCAGTTTAATGTTTCATCTATTTATGGATTTTATGATGGTTTACAATATCTATTTAATCTTTTACCAATATTAAAAAACATAAAACTACCAGAAAAAATGATGTGGTGTCATGGTAGTCTTGTACCAGAATGTTTCAGCTGGTATATGGTTAAAATGAAAAATGGTGGTGCTATAGCTAGTATTGGAAATACTGGTCTTGGATATGGCATACTTGGAAAAGATTGTCTTATTGGAGGTCTTGATGGTGGAATATGCATTGAATTTTGCAAACAATACGGACAAAATGGATATGACATACTCGGTGAAGCATATTCTCAGACATTAACTACATATGTACAAACCTTTGATATAACAAATCAAGATCATGCAAAAAGCCTTCAACAATGGGTTCTACTTGGCGATCCAAGTCTAAAATTAGGTGGATATGAATAATTTCACCTAAAATCTCTTAATTTTTTTTTTGTATTTTTGAGCAATATATTTTTAAATTATTACTTTATTATAAATAATAGTAGTTTTTTGGGATATGATGGGATGAAAAAAAATAAAGGAAAAATATGTTTTTTAATAATAATCTTATTTTCCATAATTATTATGTCAGGATGTACAAAAAAACAAGGAATTAAAACATATCAAATAAATGAACTAGCTGATAAAGCAAATATCAATGATGAAGTAATTGTTGAAGGAAGATGGTTTGAATGGGGAGATATTCAAAAGATTATCAGTGATAAAGGACATCTACATATTTTAATTTCTGAAAATGTTAATATGTCAACAATTGAAGAAGATACAACTTATTTATTTTCAGGATATCTTAGATATGGAGAATTACCTTGTTATACACAAAACATGTTATATCTGGAAATAACTAGTTTTGAAGAAAAAATATAAAAATGATGATATCACAATAGTTTTTTATACTTATAAATAATATTTTCACTGGTTGGTGTTGGTTAGATGGGTAAATATGATACATGGTCTTTAGAATGTGAAATATGTAATTGGAAATGGGAAACTTGTTCACTTGATATTGCGAAAAAACCAATTTGCCCTCAATGTAATTCAAATAAATGTAGGGTTAAAAAAAATAAAAGATTAACAATTAAAAGGCAGGGTAAAATTATTACAGATCTCGAAATAAAAGATAAATACTATGAAAATTCAAATATTTTAGAAGGTGATATTCTTTTTAGTAAATATCAACCAAATAAACCACTCGTAGTAATAAAAGAAAATGATTTTAATTTCAATGATGAAATTACAAATGAACAAAGAAAAGAAATATGTAAAAAAATCGATGATATAAAAGAAAAACTAATTAGAGATATAATTGACAATCAGGATCAAAATTAAAAACAAAAATTATTCATAATAGATTTCATTTGTTTGAGTATTAAAAAATCCTAGATTTTTTCTTTTAATTATTAATGGTTTTGGTATAACCACAAAATCATGTTCATCATAATCTAGACTAAAACCATGTACTAATCTTATTTTTTCATCATCTTCATCATGTAGAAGACCAATTTGTAGAGTGGGGCTTAAAGAAAAATTTTCATCATCAAGAAGTTCTTCTTCAAATGCTGATGCATCGTTCCATATTACTGCAATTATTTCTTTTTTCATATTTATCAAAGATAATAAATATTTTTACGCCGTCGACCGGACTCGAACCGGTGACCGCTCGGTTAACAGCCGAGTGCTCCACCAACTGAGCTACGACGGCAAAACAATATCATATCAATATTATAGCAAACTGAAATATAACATCATTATAAAAGATTACCCATAAATATTAAATTTAAAATCTCATTTTTTCTTCTCGTCTGACTTCTTTCATCTGAGTTTCGACAAAACGATAAACTGTTGCATGTTTACTACCTGTTAAAAGCATATCAATACTTTTCTTTAAAATATTCATTCGTAACATATCAGATATTATACTAATAGTATGTCCATATACACTAATTTTAGCATCTGTTAATTGCTCAATAACATTTTTTGTTTTTCCTTCACGTCCGATAACCCTGCTTTTAAGTCTTCTAATATGTTTATCTTTTTTACCAACATAATCTTGAAGGTTAAATACAAAGAAATCAGAGTTTTCCTTTAATAAATACAATGCGTTTTCAGGTGAAAAACCTCTACCTATTGCTTTTATAATATTTTCAGCATTAATTGTTCCAATTGGATCTTTTTTATCATGATCATCAATTGTTACCTCTCCAGATTTAGAATCAATATCTAATAAAACACCAGTTTTTTCTTCAATTTCTTTTTTAGTTTCACCTTTATGTCCAATTAAGGCTCCAATACGATCCATTGGTATCTTTAAATATTTCATAATTTACTACCACGTTTTACCAGTAATTTCAAAGTATATTTGCTTTTCAGTTTCCGTTATATTATTCTTATTAAAGTAAGTTACTATCCTATGTATGTCTCTTTTTAAAAAATCATGTGAATTTTCATGTTCAAGTAGAACGGCTTGTCCAAAATCAATAATATAAGGTTGATTTTTATGATATATTATATTAAACTGACTAAGATCAGCATGTACCATATTTGAATTTTTATACATAATTTTGATATAAGAAATAATTTTTTTAAATATATCTTCAGGATTTTTTATTTTAACATCTTTAATCAATGGAGCAGGAGTATTTTCTGTTCCTAAATATTCCATAACTAATACGTTATTTAAACATTTAATGGGTTTTGGTGCAAGAATCTTTGTTTTTTCAATTCTTTTAAGATTTTTAAATTCTTTCTGAGTCCATGCAAATACTAAATCTCTTCTAGATTTATGAATAGATTGAAAACGAGGGTCTCCAATTATATATTTTTGAATATGTTTAAATGTAGAAGTTGAAATTCTATAAACTTTTATTGCAACATTTACCCCATCTGGAGTGATTCCTCTAAAAACATTTCCTTCTTTACCTGTTGAAATAGGAAAATCTACAATATCAAGAATTTTATTTGATATTAATTTTTCAAAAGTCTTAAGTGTAAATCTATCAAAAACCTCACTCTCAGTTTTTTGATCAAGCCCTACACGATCAATAACATTTTTAAGTTTTCTATCAAGCTTTTTTAGCTGTTTATCATTTAAAAAATCATCAGAAGACATTGATCTCATCTGGTATCAGATTTCTTCTACTAAGAACAACTGCTTGTGTTCTTCTATATCTAAAAATTATATCAGCTTTTTCATCCTGGATATCCCATGGTTTAATAATTACCAGATCTCCAGCTCTTACTCGTTGTCTTCTTTTCATTCTACCAGGTATTCTTGCAAGCCTTGATTTTCCATCAGCGCATACTACATTGATTCTTGATCCCCCCATAAGTCTATCAGCTATTGCAAACATTTCATTATTTTTTTTATTGGGGAGTTTTAGACGTATATATCCTTCATCATCTTGATTTTGATTATTATCTTTGTACACATTAATCAACTGTTTTTCTTATAACATATTATAGCAATATTGGTTATTAAAACCTTTCATTTAAAAAAAATTTTCTATAAATCTATTTTATCTGATATATCCTGTAACGCTTTTAAACTAATTCTTAGAAAATTTTCAAGCTTAATTCCCGCATCAATACATAATTCTATCCTTTTTCTACTTACTCCTTGAGCAAAAGAATTATCTTTGAATTTTTTTACTAATGTTTCGTATTTCACTTCAGATAGACTTTTAGATGGCATAACAAGAGCTGATGCAATAATTAGGCCTGATACAGCATCAGATGCAATTAAAGCTTTATCAATTGATGTTGTTGGAATATAATCTGTATGATTATAATTATGAGCTTTTATAGCATTTATAGCTTTTTCAGGTAATAAACCATCAAGTAATTGAGCTGTAATTGTTGCATGTTTATCTGGAAAATCCTTTGTATATTCATAATCTAAATCATGAAGAAGACCAGTTATACCCCATAGATCTGCATCTTTATTTGTTTCTAAAGCAATAGATCGCATTATTGCTTCTACTGCTAAAGAATGTTTAATTAATTTATCATCTTTAAGATACTTTTTGACCAGATCATATGCTTGATCTCTATACAAAATAATCACCTTTATAAATTAATCATAAGTAAAAATTATATTATTAAATTTTTGTAATAAAAAAAAAGAAAAAAAATGATTTAATCAGCACATAAAATACAGTTATAATCTCCGCAATTACAATCAGTATATACATCTACATCCTTACTAGGTGCTAAATCATTAATAATATAGCTCAATAGATATGATACGGCTTGTCCTATTGGTTTTAAAATTATCTGTATTATTGCTGGAAAATCTAAATATTTATCCAAAAATGTTTTACAAAAACAATAAATTATACAAGGATATGGGCCAAATTTATTTTCTATTTTTTCATTTTCTTTTATTGGGCTGGATTGTATATTATTTAAAGGCATTGTAAAAAATGCTAAAAATAATATAGATAATATTATTCCAAATGTTGTTATTTTTTTCTTATTCATTATTTTTTCCTCCCTTAATTTTATCTATCTGTTTCAAAAAGTGTTAAATCAAGATTACTCCAATCGTCATGATCAAATTTACCATTTTTACCATTAGAGTAATCAATAAATGAATATGTATAACCATAGTTCATAACGCTTTTATAATGTCTAAACGGAAACCATTGAATTAATGCAATAATTGTACCAAAATCACCATAGTCTACACCTGGTACGTTTGAGCTAAAAAGGCCAAGAGTATGACCTGATTCATGCATAATTGCGCCTGCATATACAACTGCTCTTGGACTGTTATATGGATTAGTTACTTTTCTAATAATTTTAGTAATAAGAGGTTTATTTTCAAATGGAAATGTATCATGGAAATCTTTGGATATCTGAAATGAATCCAAACGATAACTATCTCCTTCAAAAGATGAGCCCCAGACAAAACCAGGGTATTCAAAACAATGATAGTCAATAATACCATAATGAAATACACCTCTTTTCCAGTTGTTAGAACCATCGTCTAAGAAATATTCATCATATATATCTTGAAGATCCCCTTCATTTCTTGATATGTTATCATCAAAAGGTATTAATTCACCAAAGGGCATTATGTCTTCATGGAATGTGTCAACATGAAGTACAATGTTATGCTTTGCATATCTATTATATAATATATCGTATGTTTCTACAGGTGTAAGAGCACCTTCACCATTTGGACCTACTTCCATTTCATCAATTTCAAGGAATATATCTTTTCTAAAAGGATCAGATTCCCAAATCCATGTTAAATATTCTTCCGTATTATCAAGACCATCATTATCTGGATCTAGATTTTTATGGTCCTCCCATCTATTAGGACTATAAATTATGTTTGGATAACGACTCCAATAATAATAGATACCATATTCAAATTCCCACTCTATTGGTATTCCATCGCAGTCTAAATCCTCACCAGTGTTATCTACTTCAGGATCAGTATTGTATAAATTTACTTCAGTCCAATAAGGGATCCCATCTTCATCATAATCATTTAGAGTTATATCAAACCAAATCTCACAGTCATGATCTTCTTCATAAACGCTTCCATCATCACATCCATTTAAACGACCATAACCACTTTTATCAGAGCTGGTTGGAGGAACCGGTACATTTTCATCTGCTCCAAACCAATGACCTGTTTTTACATCATAAGTTATTTCAGCATCATAGAAATTTTTATTCCACATTTCATTTAAGGTTAAATCACATTTTTTATCAAGCCCAATATTTGATTCCCATAGTTGAATAATAATATTTACATATTCTTGATTTTCTTGTATATCATGATTTACTATCCAATTAGGTTTTACATATTTTTGATTTTTCCATATGGGGCTCTTATATTCTGTTTCATCAATTATGATTTTTATGTAAAAATCAGGATCTTTTATCTTATCAAATTTTTCAAATGCTCTAATCTTTTCTATAGTAATTGTTATTTCATTGTCTATTAATGGATCATAATCGTCCATATTTTCAGATTTGATTATGTTGATTTTTTCGTTGTTTGTTGTTTTTTGTGTTTGTATTGCATTTACACTGCTTGTTAGAAAAAATACTATCATTATTGTAATTAATATTTTCTTTATTTTGGATTTCATTTTTTTTCACCCTTTTTATCCCTTACTATTGTATTAATTTATTTATATTAATAGTTTACTATATATTAAGCATAATTTTGTTTTTTTATACTTAAAACCCCTACAATTAACACACGTTAATCATTGGTTTATATTTAAAATTATCTATTTCATTTAATTTCATATTAAAACAGAAGAAAATATTAACTAAAAAATTATACATTAAATGAGAAAGGGCGGATAGGAATACCATGCTAGTTGAAGAAATAATGACAAAAAGGATTCATAAAATTAATCCAAATGAAAATGTTTTTGAAGCATGTAAAAATTTTTGTAAAAAAAAGGTAGGTAGTCTTGTTGTAATGAACGATGATATTATCGTTGGTATTCTTACAGAGCGAGATGTTATTGAAAGTATAATACTTGTAAATGATGATCCTAAAAATACTAAGGTTGGAGATATAATGTCTCCGAATATTAAAACCATTCATGCTTTAGCACCAGTTGAAAAAGCTGCATCAATTATGAAAGAAAACAATATAAAAAAATTACCAGTTGTATTAAATAATGAGATAGTTGGAATAGTAACTGAAACTGATCTTACAAGAACAATAAATGCATATTCTCAAGCAATTGATGAACTTACACAATTTTATGATGATAGTAAAGAAAAAATTGAAAAAATATTGGATGACTGGGGAGATATTATTCTTACTCTTAGAAATTTTAAAAAACTTGAAAATGAAAGGGAAACCAAACAGGATATAAAGATATAAAAATATATTTTTTCATCCGATAACTTTTAATCCTATCAACTATATTAGCAAAAAATAAGGATAAAAAAATGGTACTTGATGATCTTGGTAGTTCCTTAAAAGGAACACTTAAAAAAATTGCGAATGCAGTAACAATTGATTCAAAACTAATAAAAGAGGTGGTAAGAGACATACAAAGAGCTCTCTTACAAGCAGATGTTAATGTAAAACTTGTTTTAGATCTATCAAAAAAAATTGAGAAAAGAGCTCTATCTGAAAAACCTCCAGCTGGTATGAGCGGTAGAGAACACGTGATACATATTGTTTATGAGGAACTTGTTAAAATACTTGGTAATGCACGTGAACTACCAATAAAAAAACAGATAATAATGCTAGTTGGATTATATGGTCAAGGAAAAACAACTACTTGTGGAAAACTTGCTAATTATTTTAAAAAGAAAGGTCTTAGACCTGCTCTTATTGCTGGTGATGTACATAGACCTGCTGCATATGATCAATTAAAACAAATAGCTGATCAAGTAAAAACTCCTTTTTTTGGAGAAAAAAAAGAAAAAGATGCTGTTAAAGTTGTAAAAAAAGGACTTGAAAAATTTAAAAGATCAAGTGATGTTATTATTGTTGATACATCGGGTAGGCATAAACTTGAAGATGATCTTATAGATGAGATGAAAGAAATCTTTAAGGCAACAAAACCTGATGAAAAAATTCTTGTTATTGATGCAGCTGTAGGTCAACAAGCTGGGCCGCAGGCAAAAGCATTCAATGACGCTGTTGATATAACAGGAATTGTAGTAACAAAGCTTGATGGTACTGCAAAAGGAGGAGGTGCTCTTAGCGCTGCATCAGAGGTTGATGCGCCGATTGTTTTTATTGGTACTGGTGAACATTCATCTGATTTTGAAAAATTTGATCCATCAGGATTCATTAGCCGTCTTCTTGGAATGGGCGATATAAAAACTCTTCTTGAGAAAGCCCAGGAAAGTATGAAAGGTAAAGATGTCGAAAAGACAGCTAAAAGGATGATGTCAGGTAAATTTACACTTCATGATATGTATGATCAGATGGATATGATGAAAAACATGGGATCACTTAGTAAAATAGCTGATATGCTTCCGATGGGTCTTGCTAGTAAAACAAAAAATGTTGATATGGGAAAAACTGAAGAACAACTGAAGATGTTTAAAATTATTATGGATTCTATGACTGATGAAGAGATGGATAATCCAAACCTTATTCGTGCTAGTAGAGTTAAACGTATAGCAAGAGGTGCGGGTGTTGAAAATAAAAATGTTAAGGAGCTATTGAAATATTATAATATGATGAAACGTATGATGAAAGGATTTCAGGGTAATAGAAAACTTAGAAAAAACTTTATGAAACAACTAAATTTTGGAAAATAATATTTATTGATTTGAAATGTTGTTTAAAAATTATGATGAAATAATAAATAATGGAATAGATATTGATACAAAAAATTTGAGAAAAGATGTATTAAATATTTTAGAATCCTCAATTTTATCTGTTGAACCTTACAATTGTGTTAAAAAACATATTAATGATAATTCTTTTATCTTCGAAGATCAAAAAATAAATATTGAAGATTTTAATGATGTTTATATTGTTGGTTTTGGAAAAGCAAGTATTGGGATGACACAGGCTATTTGTGACAATATATCAGTTAAGAGAGGAGTTATTATCACAAATGAAGAGAAAAATAAAGTGATAAATGAAAATATTGAAACAATATTGGGTGGTCATCCAATTCCAAATGAAAATAGCATAAAAGGTGCTGAAAAAATAATTGATATGTTAAAAAATACAAAAAAAGATGATTTGATTATTGTTCTTATATCAGGTGGCGGGTCAGCTCTTTTTTGTAATCCTTATGTAGAATTAAAAGATTTACAGGTAACTACTGATTTATTACTAAAATCAGGAGCTAACATAAATGAGATTAACACAATTCGAAAGCATCTATCAAAAGTTAAAGGTGGAAGACTTGTTAGTTATACTAAATCAAGAATTATTAGTCTTATAATCTCTGATATAATTGGTGATCCAATTAGTTTTATTGCATCAGGTCCCACATATCCTGATGATACAAGTTTTTTTGATTCAAAAAAAATCTTAGAAAAATATGATATTTATGAACAAGTTCCAAAAGATGTTAAAAAAATATTAAATGATGGAATAAATAAAAAAATTGAGGAAACACCAAAATCTGGAGATAACATATTTTGTAACGTGGATAATTTTATTGTTGCAAATAATAATATTGCATGTAAATTTGCAGAAAAAAAAGCTAAAAAACTTGGATATAATACAATGGTTCTTACAACAAGACTCTCAGGTGAAGCAAAAAATACGGGAAGATTTCTAATTGAAAAATCAAAAAATTTTGAAAAAAATAATGAAAAATATGTTTTTATTTCAGGTGGAGAGACAACAGTTACAATTAAAGGAAATGGACTTGGTGGCCGAAATCAGGAGATGATACTTTCAATTATTGAAGATATTTCTGATGAAAACATTGTTTTTGCATCAATTGGAACAGATGGTATAGATGGTAAAAGTAATGCTGCAGGTGCAATTGCTGATAAAAATAGTTATTATAGATCAAAAGAGAGAAATCTAGATTATAAGTATTTTTTAGAAAATAACGATTCTAATAGTTTTTTTAGGGAACTTGGAGATGTTTTTTTAACAGGTCCAACAGGTACAAATGTTATGGATATTCAAATTATAATAATTTATTGATAATATTTGTACCACAAAGTATTTAAATCTATATTTCCCATATATATATTAAATTTAAATAATATTAGCCCATTATATTGGGAGGTAGTTACAAAATGATTAAAAAGCCCCAACTAAACAAAGTAATATCAATCCTAATTATTGCAATATTGTCTTTTAGTATAATTTCATCATTAAACGTATCCTCATATTCTGAATCTCAAGATGATGGAGTATGGTTTGATGATTTTAATGATATAACTGGTATTGATGATACAAAATCCTATAACTATGAAAATTACAATGGATATATAAAACTTCCAACTAGTTCTGCAACATCTAGAGATTATGATTTTAGCGATGAAGATGAAGATAATCAAGATGTCCATGAAGCAAGCAAAGGATATAAATATCTAATTAAATCAAAATTAACAGATATAGATGATTCAATATTAATCGGTAAAACAAAAAATTTCGCTGATGATTCATCACTTGGTTATTCTATTGATAAGATAAGTGGACTAAATGATGGTAAATCTTTTGAAACAACTGGTACATGTTATTCAAAGGATGACTCTCGTTTTGTTTTAACTGATCTAACTTCTTGTGCTTTTAACCATTATACTTTTAATCTAGATGTTAAAAAAAGTGAAATAAATAGTGTTTCTTTCAACTGGTATGGTGAATATCAGGATGATGCAAATGTTAAAGATATAGTAATATATGTTTGGAATTATCCTGTTCAATCAATAACTGAGGCAATTGGCACCTGGGATAAAAAAGGACAAGTAAGCTACGATTCAACAAATATTGGAAATATTAATGGAGATATCAAATTTATCATACCTGATAATAGCTATGTAAGTGAAGGCAAACAAGTAGATGTACTTGTAATGGCAATTCCTGATGAACATGGAACCCCAATAAAATTTAGAACAGATTATGTTAAATTAACAATTGAAACTGATCAAGGATATTCTATTGATGAAGCAAAAATTGTAAGTAAAAATATTGATGCTAACAATCTAAAGCAATGGGAAAGCATTATTTGCCAAGGATCAAGAACAAGTGGAAACTTAATATTAAAGATACAAATATTAGATGGAAATAATAATCTAATAAGTGATAATTATTTAAAAGGAAATAAAAATGGTTTTTCAACATCTGATTTTCCTCTTGATATATCTGATATTCCAGTATCAACAGATATAATAAAACTTTCAGCAACACTCAAAACAAAAACAGTGAAATTAACGCCAAGACTCTATAAATGGGGTGTTAGTTGGAGGACACATGAAAAATCTTATCATGATAGCTTTAAAAGTGATATAAGACTAGATAAAATCGAAGGAGCAACAGTTGATAAATCAAATGGTAAGATAGTTCTATCAGATTACTATGGTGAATGGCCAATATTGAATCTTGATTCTAGTAATACTCGTTCATATGGCGGATATGGGCCTAAAAATGATGATATGTATTATTATTCAGCTAGAAACCTTGTTGGTGGTGGTTTTAGAAGTCCAATTATAATTGATGATAAATTATATGTTGCTTCTCAGAATTCAAATCAGATAATTGCATTTGATGCAACTGTTTCATATAACGATGTTGGAAAAGAAGTAAAACCAGTTGATCAAAGCCAGGAGAAATACATACTAAATAGTGGTATTGCATCAAATGATGAAGTAATTATTGTTCCAAACTCAGAGATAAATTCAGAAAATAAAATATATGCTTTAGATAAAGATAACCTTGAACAAGAACTATGGAACTATAGTTTTACTGATGGTGGACTTCTAGGCAATACAATATGTTATTCTTCAGCACCAAATATTGCAAATGATAAAGTTTTTTTAACAAGTTGGAGTGGTATTTTTGATACAAAAGTTCTTCAATCAATTTTAAATTTATTTCAAGATTTATCTTCAATTGCACTTGGTAATAATAAATTAATAGTACTTGATGTAAGTTCTGGTAACAAGATATGGATAAAATCACTTCCAGGGGGTAGTTTTTCAACACCTGCCGTTAAAGATGGGTTAGTTGTAGCAGGTTGTAACTATGCTCTTGGCGATAACTTAGTTGCTTATGATGAAGATAGCGGAGAAGAACTATGGAGTAAAAAAATTGGTATTTTTGGTAAATCTTCACCTGTAATTTATGATGAATTTGTTTATGCAGTTGTAAAAGAACAGAGTCTTTCAAGTGTGTTTGGTGATCTTAAATTATTCTGTCTTGATAAATCAACAGGTGATATTATATGGAATAAGACTGTATCAGAAAATATTGGAGTTGTTGATGGATTTTATGATTCATCAAATAAACAAACTTATCTTTATTATCCACTATCAACTTCAACACCAGCTATTGTTGATAATAAAATATTTGTAACAACACCAGATGGGAAGATAAAATCATATGATTGTGTGAGTGGAGAAGAATTATGGTCTGATGATTTACCTGAAAAACCTAAAGTTACAATGAATTGTGTATCACCAGTTGTAACAGGTAATAAATTATATGTTGTTACTCCTAGAAATTCTAAGAGTTTATTTGCTGAAAACTATGGTTCTGTTTCTGCATATAAACTTGAATATAGTTCTGATGATATTGAACCTCTTTGGACTTATAAATGTAATTTAAATAGCCTTGTTGAAAATGCAATAGATATTGTTATGGCATCACCTATTGTATCAAATGGTGTATTATATCTTAGTTTAACAAATAGTATTGAGGATCTTGATGGTAGACTTCTTGCTATTGGAAATTATACTGAGAATGATTACTCAAGAATAGTTACAAAACCTATTATACTTCCAAATGGTCAATGGTGGTCAGTTTTTAATGCAGATTATTCAGAAAATGAATTCAATACTATTACATTTAATATTTTAGATGAAAATCATAATGAATTAATGGCTGATATCAATGGTACTAATCAGGCTTTATCAGATATTAACAAGGGAGTTATTCGTCTTGAAGCAATATTTGAAATAACTGATGATACAAAAGATAAACCTGTTTTAAATAGTTGGAATGTTAACTGGACCACAGATAACAATCTTCCAGTTTTTGATGAGGATACTTTTAAACCAGATCCAACAGGTTTTATAAACACAAATATTCCTAAATGTACAATAATTGTACGTGATGATGAACCAGGCCTAGATAAGGAATCAGCTAGATATAAAATTAAATATACAACAATAAACGATGATGATGAAAAAATAGAGGTTACATCTTCCTGGATAAACGCAGATACAATAGGTAATAATGATAGAGAACTAACAATGGCTTGTGATGTTTCAAAAACAGAGTTTTCAGATGAAATAGAAGAAATACTTAGTATTACACTTTCAATTAGTGATAAACTTGGTTTTGAAGCTACAAAAACAATAGATTTTACAATGGATAATGAAAAACCACAATCACATATAACAAATAAAGATGATATAAATAATAAGAATCTAAACCAGGAATTTAATATTTCAGCAACTGCCTCTGATTCTGATGGAAGTGGGATTAAAAACGTAAATCTTAGATATAGGTATAGAAAAACCGAAGGAGAAAGCTGGGGTTTATGGGAGAACTACTCAGAGCCATTAGATCCCGGTGTTTTCAGCTGGTGGTTTGGAATGATTGATAATGATCTACTCGAAAGTGGATTTTATCAAGTTGTTACAACCGCAGAGGATAAAGCTGGTAATAAAGAGGATATTGATGATAAAGATTCATCTGATATTGTAGGTTTCTTCTTTGATATGATCAAACCTGAATATGAGAACCTTGGAGAAGATGAATATAAGACACGAGAACCTTTTGAAATAGAATTTTCATTTGAAGATGATTACGAACTTAAAAAAGCAGAATATCAGATTATTGGTATCCATGGTCTAAATGAATGGGTTTTAATAAAAAATAACATTGGAGAAAAAACACTTACTGAAATAATAAATGTATCAGATTACTGGGATGAAATGCAGAATCAAGAATCATACTATCTATACATAAGAGTAACAGACATAAATGATAATGTATATAAAACATCAGAAACAGATGCAATAGAAATCACTAAAGATATAAGTGCGGGTAAATCTCAGGTTGATATATCTGATTTAAAAGAAACAAGTTTTGATAATAAACATGAAATTGAGGTAAATGTTGAAGATCCAGAGGAAATAGAAAAAGTAACATTATATTATAGATACTCAGAAGACAATGAAACCTGGGGAGAATGGCAAGTATATGATGTACCAGATACAGAGGCACCATTTAAATGGGATTTTGAAACAGAAAAAGATGGATATTACCAGTTTAAGACAATAGTTGAGGATAGCTATGGTGTTGTACAGGAATCTGATATAGAAAGCGCTCATCTATCATTATTTCCGATAATGCCTGTTATAATACTTATTATAGTAGCAATAGTAATTATTATCATAGTCATTGCATTATTATATAGAAGAAAACAGATAAATGAGTTTTAAAAAATATAAATATCCTTTTTTTATCCTTTTATTTTTTCATATATTTCTTTAATTATAAGGTCAATGTTTTCTTTTTTCTCACATGATATTTTTATATTTCTGGAACGTGTTTTTGAAAAATCAGATTTGTTTTCAACAACTATAAAATCTGATTTGTTAAAGGTTTTTTTTAGTTGTATTAAAAGTTTTTTTTGATCATCAAGGGAGTAACCACAGAGTTCAGATGGATCTAAAATGAAAATAATTATATCTGCTAGATGAGCAAGTGCTGCTATTGCCTGTTTTTCAATATCATTTCTCATTGATAAAGGTCTATCTAATAGACCGGGTGTATCAATTATCTGAATTTTTTTTTCAATATATTTTTCCTTTTTAAATAAATGGCCAACATATATTTCCTTTGTTGTAAATGGATATTCTGCGATAATTGGTTTTGCCTTTGATATACAACGTAGAAGAGATGATTTTCCAACATTTGGATAACCAGCTATTACAACTGTTGGATCATCACTTATATATGGTAGTTTTTTTAGAAACATTTGTGCTTGTTTTAATATTATTAATTCTTTGTCTATCTGTCTTATTATACTTGATATTCTACCATATATCTCGCTTTGTTTTTGTTTTAGAAAATCAATATTACCTGATTTTTTTAAAAAATGTTTCTGTTTATTATATATATTCTTTGATGTTTTACGAGCCCAGTCTACAGCTCCTAGAGATTTTTTTAGTTTATCTGTATTGATTTTTATCTGTATTAGTTCCTGATAAAATTTAGGTAGGTTATCAATAGATGGGAAATCTTTAACATATTTTTCTAAAACATTTGTAATGTTTTCTGCAAAAGATTCCGTTCTTGCTATAATTGTTTTTTTAGTTTGGTATTCATAGCTTCGGTCCATGATTTTAATTTTACCAGACTTTCTTAATGTTCTATCGATAAGTGTTTCTGCATCAACTATTTGTGGAATTTTTTTAAAGTTCATGTTATAATTAAAAAACTTTATCTGTTACATCTAAATTAACATATTGGTATTTTAATTATGAGTGTAGATGAAGGATATATTATTTCAAATAAATATAGGAGAGCTATTTTTGATGAGTTAACATCAGGTGAGAGTAACATTGATCGTATATCAAAAAAACATAGGATTTTTAAAAAAATCGCATATAAAGTTGTTGAGGATTTTGTAAATGTTGGAATAGTTGAGAAAAAAAATAATAGATATTTTTTAAATGAGGAAGGAAAGAAATTATCTGAAAAAATATAAATAATTATTATTTGTTTTAAATTTATAAGGGAGGAATAGAATTATTCTGAAATCTTATCTTATTCAAACTCTAAAAGAACTGGCTTTACTTGGTGCTATTAAAAATAAAATTGAAATATCATCAAGTGAATTATCTAAGAAACTTAGTTGTAGTCAGCAGAGTTCTTCTAGATATCTTCTTGAACTTGATAAAAAAGATATGATTACCCGGGAACTTGGAATTAAAAAGCAATTAATTCAAATTACTAAAAAAGGTGTTGAAATTTTATCATATGAACATTCAGATTATAAACAGATATTTGATTTAACTGATAGAATTTTTTTCAAAGGTAAAGTTGTATCTGGTCTTGGTGAGGGAAGATATTATACTGAGCAGGATTATTATAAAAAACAGTTTAATAAAAAAATAGGTTTTTATCCATATCCTGGTACATTAAATATTGAAATTGAATATATCGAGAAAAATAAGTTAAGACATTTAAGAAAATATGATTCTATAGTAATTGAAGGATTTGAAGATAAAAATAGGACTTTTGGAGGTGTTCGTTGTTTTAAAGCAGAAGTTGGAAAAATTCCATCTGCACTCGTTTTACCATTAAGAAGTCATTATTCAAATATTCTTGAGTTTATATCTAAATATTATCTTAGAGATAAACTAAAATTAAAAGATGGTGATACAGTTGAGACAATTATTTATCTTTAATTAACTACATCTGGAGAGATATTGATATGAAGAACCAACAAGTAGCTGATTTACTGTATGAAATAGCTGATCTTTTAGATATTAAAGGTGAGATTTTTTTTAAAACAAGAGCTTATAGGATGGCAGCACAAAAAATCGAGGTTCTTGATGAAGATATTGAAAAAATTGTAGAAGAAGAGAAACTAAAAGATATCCCCGGTATAGGAAAAGCAATATCAGGTAAAATAATTGAATATATTAAAACAGGTAAATTAAAATATTTTGAAGAATTAAAAAAAGAAATTCCTGAAGATCTTCTTAAGATGTTGAAAATACCAGGTCTTGGCCCTAAAAAAGTATCAGCTATATATAAGAATTTGAATATTAAAACGATAGATAAATTAGCAGATGCAGCTAGAAATAAAAAATTAAGGGATCTAGAAGGTTTTGGTGAGATCACTGAACTAAATATTTTACGTGGTATTAATCTTATGAAAAAAACCACGGGTAGATCTCTTTTAAATGTTGCTGATTTTGATGGAAATCATTATATCAAATATCTTGAAAAATGTAAACATATAAAGAAATTAAGTTTAGCTGGGAGTCTTAGAAGAAGAAAAGATACAATTGGTGATATTGATATTCTTGTATCATCAGATGAACCAAATCTTGTTATGGATTTTTTTGTTAAATATTCAAATGTTCAAAGAGTTCTTCTTAAGGGTGCGACTAAAACTAGTGTAATACTTGATGATAATATTCAGGTTGATTTAAGGGTTGTTGAACCAAGGAGTTTTGGTTCTGCACTTCAATATTTTACTGGTTCAAAAGAACATAACGTAAAAATACGTGGTATTGCGATAAAAAAAGGATATAAACTAAATGAATATGGTCTTTTTGATAAAAAAACAGAGGAATATATAGTAGGAAAAGATGAAACAGAAATCTATAAAAAACTAGGTCTTCAATATATTGAGCCTGAATTACGTGAGAATCGTGGTGAATTTAAATATGCAGTAAAAAATAAACTACCTGTATTATTAAAAAAAGATGATATATGTGGTGATCTACATGTTCATTCAGATTATAGCGATGGTTATGAAAAAATCGAGGATATTGCTGATAAAGCAAAAAAACTTGGATATGAGTATATTGGTATAGCTGATCATTCACAGTCTCTTAAAATTGCTAGAGGTTTATCTGAAGAAAGAATTAATAAAAAAATGAAACATATAGAACGAATAAATAATAAAATAAAAGATCTTAAGGTTTTCTGTGGAACTGAATGTGATATAAAAAAAGATGGTATTCTTGACTACCCTGATAAGGTTTTAAAGAAACTTGATTATGTAGGAATAGGAATTCATACTAATTTTAAAATGACAGAGGAACAAGCTACAAAAAGAATTATTAAAGGAATTGAAAACCCATATGTGACTTTTCTAGCTCATCCAACATGTCGTATGATAGGTAGAAGAGAGGCATTTGAACTTGACATAGAACAAATTTTTGATGCAGCAAAAGATAATAATGTATATCTTGAAATTAATAGTTTTCCAGATAGACTTGATCTTAATGATTTACATGTGAAACAGGGTAAAGACCATGGTAATAGTTTTGTTATAAACACAGATAGTCATAGTCTTGAACATATGGAATTTATGTGTTTTGGAGTAAGTGTTGCTAGAAGAGGTTGGCTTGAGAAAAAAGATGTGCTTAACACAAGAAGCTTAACAGAGTTGGAAAAAATAATTGGAGGATGATTTTTTTTCATATGGATAAATCAGATGTTAAAAAGAAAATTTTGAAAATACGTGAAGAATTAAATTATCATAATTATAAATATTATGTAGAAAACAGTCCAGTTATATCTGATTATGAGTATGATAAACTTTTAAAACAACTTGAGAAACTTGAATCCGAGCATCCTGATTTAATAACAAAAGATTCACCTACACAAAGAGTTGGTGGTGTACCACTTGATGAATTTGAAACAGTTGAACATAAAGAACCTATGCTTTCACTTGCAAATTCATATAACTATGATGAACTACATGATTTTGATGAAAGAGTGAAAAAACATGTTGATGATGTTGATTATGTAGTTGAACCAAAAATTGATGGAGCTGGAGTTGCCTTGTTATATGAAGATGGAATATTTGTTAGAGGTGCCACACGTGGCGATGGAATAAAAGGAGATGATATCACTCAGAATCTTAAAACAATTCATAGTATTCCTCTAAGTTTAAGAGGAGATTATTTAAAAAATGTTGAGGTGAGAGGAGAGGTATATATGCCAATCTCTGGTTTTAAAAAATACAATAAATTACAGGAAAAAAAATCAGGTACTATTTTTGCTAATCCTCGTAATGCTGCAGCTGGTTCACTTCGTCAACTTGATCCATCTATTGTAGCCAAGAGGCCTCTTGATATATGGGTATATTATGTTTCTTACTCAGATAAAGATCTTAATACACATTTTGAAAGTATGGAGTTTTTAAAAAAATCAGGATTCAAAATAAATCAATATGTAAAAAAAGTAGGAGATATTGAAGAAGCAATAAAATATTGTGAAGAGCTTGAAAAAATAAGAGATGATCTAGATTATGAGATAGATGGTGCTGTTATAAAAGTAAATTCAATAAAAAAACAAAAAATACTTGGAAATACAACTAAAAATCCTAGATGGGCTATATCATATAAATTTAAGGCAAAACAGTCAACAACAAAACTAATGGATATTTCAACTCAGGTTGGAAGAACAGGGGCTGTTACACCAGTTGCAATATTAGAACCAGTTGAAGTTGGAGGTGTTACTGTTTCTCGTGCTACTCTTCATAATTTTGATGAAATCACTCGAAAAGATCTAAGAATTGGTGATCATGTACTTGTTGAACGTAGTGGTGATGTAATTCCACAGGTAGTTAAAAGTATAAAAGAAAAAAGAAATGGAAATGAGAAGAAGAAAAAAATTCCAAGTAAATGTCCTATATGCAAAACAGAGCTGGTTCAACCTGAGGGCGAAGTTGTTATTAGATGTCCAAATAAAAGATGTCCAGCTCGTCTTAAATGGCGTATTAAATATTTTTCTAGTAGAGATGCTATGGATATTGATCATCTAGGTGGACAAACAATTGATAAATTAATTGATATGGACCTTGTAAATAACATAGCTGATTTGTTTTTTATAAAAAAAGATGATATCCTTAAACTTGAAGGTTTTAAAGAAAAAAGCGCTCAGAAACTATTAGACTCAATTGAGAGAAGTAAAAAACAAGGTTTATCACGTCTGATATATGGACTTGGTATCAGACATGTTGGAAAATATGCATCACAACTTCTTGCAAATAAGTATAATTCAATTGAAAAACTATCAAAAGCATCTGTTGAAGAGTTAAAAGAAATTGATGGACTTGGTGAAAAATCAGCTGAATCAATAGCAACTTTTTTTGCTACAGAAGAAAACCTTGATCTTATAAAAAGATTAGATTCTATTGGTGTTAAAACAGAGGAAAAAAGAAAAGAAAATGTAAAACTCTCTGGTAAAAAGTTTGTATTCACAGGTTCTATGAAATCATATACTAGAAATGATGCAGCTGAACTTGTGAAAAAAAACGGTGGAATTGTTGCAAATAGTTTTTCAAAAAACATTGATTATTTAGTTGTAGGTGAAAAACCAGGTAGTAAATATGAAAAAGCAAAAAAAATTGGTATTAATATTTTAAATGAAAAAGATTTTAAAAAACTAATAGAAGAATAACAAAATGGATTTGAGGTGTATTAAAAAATATGGCTGAATGTAAAATAAATATTAATAAAAAAAAATGTAACTGTACATATCCATGTGATAAAAAAGGAATGTGCTGTGAATGTATAAGTTATCATAGAAATCGAGGTGAACTACCAGCTTGTTATTTTCCAGATGACATTGAAAAAACATATGATAGGACTGTTGAAAATTTTATTAAAATAGTAAAAGAAAGAGGAAAATGTTATTAAAAAAAAAAATTTTAATATTTTTTTTCATAATGTAAACTAGGGTTTTTTTCTTTATATAATATTTTTTCATATTCACTATGAAGTCTTTCATGTTCTTTTAAAGCAATTTCATATCCGATTTTATCATTTATTGCTCTTGCATGTTTAAGTCTTTTATTACATAAATTTATTTTTTCTAATATTTCTTCAATAGTTGGTTCTTTTTTATTCATAAATAAACAACCATTATATTTTTTTTATTTCATTAAGTGTTTTTTTCCAATCAATAATATCTTTGCATTTCCCACAATAACCATTATTAATTTCATATTCAACTTTATGTATTTTTTTACCACAATATTTACATCTATATTCTTTCATTTTTTTTATTTTCAAATTTGTTATCAATAAAATATTAATAATATTTAAGATATTTTTAAATTCAAGAATTATGAGATCTAGTTTTAATCCACCTAGAAATAAAAAATTTTTTCATAAGAGAAAAAAGATAGATTATAGGAATTTAAATAATGTTAAAATAAAAGTTTGTAAGTATTCAAATAATAATAAATCTAAAGATAAAAAGATTTTAAAGAATTATTTTTAATAATTTTTTTTACATGTTTTGGTACCAGTTGATTATTTTATTATAATCAAATATAGAACCTGTTGTGTATAATACAACAGTTTGTTGACCAAATAAACCTGTTCCATCTTTGGTCATAACAATTCCAATTACTGATATTCCTTTTACAAAACCAAAATATGAAAATCTTATTCCTCTAATTGTTTCTGTACCAGAATATTTTAATGAATATCCTTTTTGACTTAATTTTGATTTATAATCTATTGCAACTGAATTTATTAATCTATCTGATGTAAATATTTTATATTTCACCCTATCAAGTGCTGGTACTGCTGTTATCACTGAAGATGTTTTTAGATATTCATCTATTTTTATTTCTCCAGTTTTTCCAATGGGTTCATAAACACTCATAAATGGTTTAATTGGGAGAAAACCAGCTTCATTTGCAGTAAAACAAGTTGCTCCGATTAAAAATAGAAGTATGCAAAATGTTGTAAATATTCTTTTTTTACTTTTTTTGTTTATATTTTGATTTTTTTGTTTTTGTGTTATATTATGATTCATAACTGTTTTATTTGGTTTTTTTCCATGATGTATAATTATATACTCTTCTTTTGTATAAGTACTATATTTGGGTTTTAAATCAAATATTTTGCTCATTATTTTCTCCTAATATATATTATATTACTAATATTATATAAACTTTTATTTACAAATCTTATCATAAAAGCGTATTTTTATAAAAAAAAGCATTATTTTTAATCTAAGTTAAAATTTTAATCAACTTATAATAAGATTCAAAATCCATCTTTTTTGTCTTTATTGCTTCACTTAAATGAATTTTTTTTAAATTTTCTTTATCTAATGTAACACAAAAACCAAATTCATTATTTTTTATTATTTTTACTGCATGATTACCAAGTCTTGCTGCATTAATCCTATCAAAAGATGTTGGTCTTCCGCCTCTTTGAATATGACCAAGTACAGCAACTCTTGTTTCAAGAGATGTTTTTTTGTTTATAATATTTGCAATATCATGTCCCTTTGCTTTTCCTTCAGCTACAATTATAATCCAACTTATCTTTCCAATTTTATTACCATTTTTTATTTCTTGACACATTCTATCAATATCTAGGTCCATTTCAGGTACTAATACTTCTTCGCATCCACCAGCAAGAGCTAGATTCATCGCGATATATCCACATTTTCTCCCCATTACTTCAACAATAAAAATTCTTTCAAGACTAGTTGCAGTATCTCGTATCTTATCAAGTGCATCAAGAGCAACGTTTAAAGCTGTATCAGCCCCAATTGATTTATCAACAAAAGATATATCATTATCAATTGTCGCAGGAATACCAACAATAGGTATATCATATTTTGAGTGTAAAATATGTGCACCAGTAAGAGAACCATTACCACCTATTACAATAAGTGCATCTAAATTCATTTCCTTTATATTTTTAACAGCAATTCTCTGATATTTTTCTTCATAAAATCTTTTTGATCGAGCTGTTTTTAGAATCGTTCCACCTTTATTTATTATTCCTGATACTGTTGAACGGTTTAGTTTTACAAATTTTTTATCAATTAATCCATCATATCCTTTCAATATACCAAATGTTTCAATATTATGCACATGAGCTGTTCTAACAACTGATCTAATAGCAGCATTGACTCCTGCACAATCTCTAGTGATAATACCAATTCTTTTGATATCCATAAATTTTTTTCTCCTCACGTGAAAAAACAAATATCAAAATCAACTAATAGTATATTAAAAATTATGAAAAAATAGGATATTTTTTATAATTCAGCCATATGTTTTTTTATAAGTGATTTAATTGTACCAGATGTACCAAGAGTTTCAATTTTAACATTTTTGTTATTTATTTCATCTATTGATTTTAAAAAATTTATCGTTTCATCTTTTTTTATATGACTACATCTAACGATACCAGATGTTCCATTAAATCTGACTAAAAAAATTTTCATTTCTTTACTTTCAAAACCATGATCCTTAATACTTTTATATCTTATAGCATTAATCATATCTCTTTTGGAAAAAACATTATTTTTTTTATTTATAATTTTAAAACCAATATATCTACGTCTTCTACCCTGTTTTATAACCAAAAAAATATCCACTCCAAAAAAAGATAAAAAATTATATAATTATTATTTTTTATTCAGATTCAATACGAGGTGCAAGCAGATATGTTACATGTCCTTTTTTATCTGCAAAATCAAATTCTACCCTTATTGGATTATCATTTCCAAGATGTATTGTAAGTGGTTCTTCACTTTTTACTGGTTTTATCATATTACTGAAATAATCAATTGAAAAAAGACTTTTTGACTTTATTTTTGAATTTATCTCTAAAAGTAGACTTTTTGGTAGTTTAAGATTAACCGTATCAGTATCTCCTTCTGCGAAAAGTTCAAAACTATCTTTATTTACAGATAATGCAAGATGATCTGACACAGATTCACTAGCTTTTACGCCCTGATTTATCTCAGATGCTTTTAAAATTACTTTTGAAGGAAGATCAAGATTTGGCATTTTTGGATCCGGCATGCCTGCTGTATCAATAAGTCCCATTCTTCTAACAAGATTCCCAATTTTTATTGTAAGTCTATTTGTATTTTCATCATAATCAAGATTTACCATATCACCTGACTGGGAGAGTCTCATTATACTTGCAAGTTTATCCATGTCAACTCCAAGTTCCATATCTTTTGCTTTAAATTCTTCAAAAGCATCTTTATCAACATTAAGATCTACCATAGCAACATGAGCAGGGTCTACAGCTCTAAGATTAATTCCTTTTTGTGTTATGTTAAATTTTACTTCGTTTACTAGTGGTGATGTTACATCAATTATTCCTTTTAGAACCTCGGATTTTACTTTAGCATTAAACATACTATTTTTCCTCCCCAAATACTAATTTATTATACTTAAATATTATACTTTTTTTACAAAAAAATAATACAATTAGTGTTTATAACACTGACGGTATTATTTTTTTGATAATTTATTTTATATTTTAATTATGTTGATTTTGCCTTTGCATACAAAGCGATCCCTGAAAAACCTCTTGGTAACATATCAAATGGTGTAAATGAAAAGCGACCAGTCCAAGATGTAAATCCAACAAAATTATATACAAATATGGTATGATTCCCATTTATTATTTTTGTTGAATTAACATCCTTTTTTATCAACGGTGATATTTGTGTATATGCATTAGGATCATTTTTATAATTACAATAAATAAATGGTATTCTACCAAGTGCTATTATTTTTGGAAGTGATAAACTTAATAGTTTCTTCTTAACACAAATTTTCAATTTAGTTTTAAATTTGAAATGAAATCCTTTCCCGGATGATTTAACTTTTACTAAAAATCCTTTTATTTTACTTGTATTATTTTCATCTAAATTATTAATATAATTTTGTATTTCATCATCCTTTTTTGTTAATTCTTCACATTTATCTACAATTTTTTCATCAAGATTTTCATTTTTTTCTATTTCTATTTTAACCTTTATCGGTTTTATTGTTCCATCTGGACTATGTTTTATAAGAGTTATTTCTTCAATTTTTTCTTCATTTTCAATATTTTTTTCAACATCAGATAGATAAGCAGGTGATAATAGTATTAGAAAAATTATTGCTATTAAAAATGTTTTTACAATCTTATTATTCATTTTAACCAACTATTTTTTTATTTAAATATTAATTTGATAATATTAATAATTAATATATATAAGATTGTATTTAAAATTTTCCTTAGTCCTCACGCCATTTATGTCCACATTTTGTACAAGTATAAAAACGGCTTTCTGGCTCATCGCTACCTCTCATTTGTCTTAGAATCCAATAAGCCTCATTATTATCACATTTAGGGCATCTAACCTTTGTTTTTGGTAAAACATTTGTTTTATCTTTATCCTCTATTAATGCGATTTCCCTTTGTTTCTTTTCACTTGTTTCAATAATATTTTTTCCTTTCTTTTTAATTTTATTTCCACATTTTTTACATTCTAAAAAATCATCTTTTGGATACATCAATGATTTACATTTTGGACAAAAAACCATATTTCTTAAAACCTCCTTTTTATATCTTCAATTATTTTATCATGATCAAATGAAAGAGAAGGCAGATCATCTAAAGAAAAAAATCTTGCATCAGATGCATCATCACCACCTTTAACAACACCAGATATTCTATTTAATAAATAAACAATAGTTACTGTATGTCCTCTAGGATCTCTGTTTGGATCAGAATATACACCAAAAAGATCTGAAACCTTAGTTTTTAAACCTGTTTCTTCATATATCTCCCTTACAACACCAACTTCAGCTTTTTCACCGTATTCCAAAAAACCACCAGGCAAAGCCCAATTATTTTTGTAAGGATTATTTTTCCTTTTAATTAAAAGTATACTATTATTCTCGATTAATGCTCCATCTACAGTCAATTTTGGTATTTTATAATCCATTATATTTTGAGCAAAATAAACTTTACATATATAAATTTTGATAATAAAAATTTAAAAAAAAAAGAATAAAAAATTTAATTTTTGTTCATTGATTCCCAAAAACATGGAAGCTCTTTTTGTAATTCATTCTTCCAAGTTAAAAAAGTTGACTCATCAACATGATATTTCTTTTTGCTAGAAGTAAAAAACCCAGTTCTATTGTTATTTAAATATTCTTTATTATTTTTCATTTCCTATGCATCCCTTCAACTAATTTTTTAGAGTTTATTTCAAATGTTCTTATAGTTTATTATATTTTTTACCATGTAGTTATGTAGAAACATATGCAGATAACTATAAAAAAAGTATAGTAAATTACAAAAACAATTAGATTATTCCCCCAAAAAGAAAAAATTAATTACGGGCTCGTGGTCTAGTTGGTTATGACGTCGCCTTGACATGGCGGAGGTCTTGAGTTCAAATCTCAACGAGCCCATTAAAAAAGAACCATAATTGTGTAATAACAATTTTAGGGGGAGAAATATTATATTATGAATAATTACAAAACTATTCATGGTTTCAATGATGATGAAGTAGTAAGTGCACTTCAAAAACAAATTAGAAGAGGCATTGAAGATGATGCAATGTATTGGGCATTGGAACTTTGTGAAAATGGAAAAAATAAAAACGGATTTATATTGCTAAAAAACCGTTTATACACTATTGCTTATGAAGATATAGGTCTTGGAGATCCATCTAATGTTCTAAATGTTTCAATAGCAATTAGAGATATGGAAAAAATGTATAAAAAAGAACATGAGAGCTGGAAATTAATACTTAGTTATATCATATTAACACTTTGCAGATCTAAAAAATCAAGGATAACAGATGATTTTTATCAATATATAAATTATATTTGGAATAATAAGAAACCAGAAGAAATGGAACTAGAAATACCTGATTATGCTCTTGATATGCATACAAAAAAGGGAAATAAAAAAGGAAGGAAGAAAAATACAATAAATGGTTTAAAACATTTCTTAGAACATGGTATTTATATTGAAAACGAAAATGAAGAAATTGAAAACATATATAAAAGCCAGGTAAGAGAAATTTGGCTTAAAACTAAAAAATAGATATCAAATAAATATAAATCAGAATAAAACTTATAAATAGGAAGCATATACGGCTATAAAAAATCAAATATAAATATTGATAAATATATGAAGTAAAAAATTAAAAAAATGTTTAAATATAGAAATAAGGAGGAAAAATAAATTATGGCAGATAAACCACATTTGAACCTGGTAATTATTGGTCATGTAGATCACGGGAAATCCACACTTGTAGGTCAGACTCTATTGCAAACCGGTCAATTTCCAGACCATATGGTGAAAAAATTCAAAGAAGAAGCAAAAGCTAAAGGTAAAGAAAGTTTTGCTTTTGCATGGATATTTGATAATCTAAAAGAGGAGAGAGAACGTGGAGTTACAATAGACGTAGCTCATAAAAGATTTGACACTGATAAATATTATATTACAATTATTGATGCACCTGGTCACCGTGACTTTGTAAAAAACATGATTACTGGTACTAGCCAGGCAGACGCAGCAGTTCTTGTTGTAGCAGCACCAGAAGGTGTTATGGCTCAGACAAAAGAACATATGTTTTTAGCTAGAACCCTTGGTGTAAAACAGATGATTATAGCTATAAACAAAATGGATGATACAAAACCCGCATATGACAAAGCAAGATTTGAACAGGTTAAATCAGATCTTGATAAACTAGCTAAAAGTGTTGGATACAAAGATGAACAAATACAATATGTTCCAGTATCAGCATTTAAAAGCGATAATGTAAAAGAAAAAGGCGAATTATCATGGTGGGATGGTCCAACATTCTTAAAAGCAATTGATAACTTTAATCTTCAAGATAAACCAACAAATCTGCCATTAAGATGGCCAATTCAAGATGTATATACAATTAAGGGAGTAGGAACAGTCCCTGTTGGAAAAATTGAAACTGGTGTTATGAAACCCGGTATGCAAATAATTTTCAAACCAAGTATGAAACCTGGTGGCGCGACTGGTGAAGTTAAAACAATTGAGATGCATCATGAAATGCTTAACTCTGCTGAACCAGGAGATAATGTTGGTGTAAATATTCGTGGAATCGCAAAAAATGAGATTCGACGTGGAGATGTCGCAGGACCAACAAATGATCCTCCAACAGTAGCTAAATCATTTACAGCACAAATAATGGTACTAAACCATCCAAGTGTTATTACAAAAGGATATACACCTGTATTTCATTGTTATACATCCCAAGTTGCTTGTAGATTCGATGAAATATTAAAGAAACTTGATCCAAAAACAGGTGCTGTTAAAGAAGAAAACCCTGATTTCATAAAAACTGGTGATGCAGCAGTTGTAAAAATTGTTCCAACACGACCTATGGTCATTGAATCAAGTAAAAAAATACCACAACTAGGACGTTTTGCAATACGTGATATGGGACAAACAGTAGCAGCAGGAATATGCTTAGAAGTCGAGGAGGCAAAATAAATATTTTCCTTCTCTAAAAACTTTTTTTTATTTTTTTTATAAAAAAAATTAGAATTTTAGTATTTTGGAGTAAAAAAAGATGGCACAGAAAGCACGGATAAGCCTTGTAAGCACGGATTCAAAAAAACTAGAAGAAGTATGTAATCAAATAAAGATGATAGCAGAGAGAACTGGTGTAGCACTTAGTGGACCAGTGCCATTGCCAACTAAACATTTGAAAGTACCATGCAGGAAAAGTCCTGATGGTGAAGGAACTGAAACTTGGGATCGTTGGGAAATGCGTATTCATAAAAGATTAATTGATCTTGATGCAAGTGATCGTGCCCTACGACAACTTATGAGAATTCAGGTTCCTGATGGCGTAAATATTGAAATTGTTTTAAGATCATAAAAAAAATATCTTTTTTTTCTATTTTTTATAAAAACTCTTTTTAACATCTTTTTATTTACAGGTCTCCAACATAATAAAAATTTTTTTTTTGCTGAGGTAGCAAAGCCTGGCCTACCGCGCCGGTCTTGAAAACCGGTTCCCATCAGGGAGCGGGAGTTCAAATCTCCCCCTCAGCGTTTTTTTTTATTATTGTTATAATTTAGTTCTATTTATTATCTCCAAAATATGGATGTGGAAAAACCTTTTTTAACATATCTAAAATGTTATCAACTAATTTCTCAGGTATATCAATTTCATTTACCTTAAAAAGAGAAAAATCTATTATATCATATGGTAGAAGTTGATTATATTTTACAAAAAAATCACATACTTCAGCAATATCTTCAATAACATATTTTTGTTTTTTTTCATGATTTATTTTTTTTATTAATTTTTGTTTGATTAGTTTATCTATGTGAAATTTTATTGTTGTTCGATGTTTTTCAATTGTGTAAAATTTAACATATCCTGGTTGCATCCTATAAGCTAGTTGTTCTATTTCTTTTATTGAAAGCCCTTTTAATCCATTAAAAGAAAAAATTAACAGAAAAATTGTTCTAGGTATTTCTTCATGCATTATTTTTAAAAGATTTTTCTCAAATTTACTGATTTGTTGTTTTTTTATAAAATATCTGTTATACCCATCATGTTTTTCACATAAAATAATTTCTTTTTTCTCCATATATCTAAGATGATAGCGAAGAGTACCATTTGGAAGTTTAGTTTTTCTCTCCAGTTCTCTTAAATGTATACCCGGGTTATTTGAAATTAAATCATATATTTCCTTACGATTTTTTACTTTTAGAATATTATCTGTAGGAATCATGATTTATTTAACCCATAATATATTAATATTATAAGTTTATAATATTTTCTGATAAAGAAATTGAAAAGACTTTTATAAAAATATATTCTTCATTTTTTTAAAATTATGAAATATAGAATTTTGGATGAAAAATTAAAGCAAAATTTTTTAAAATATATATTACAATGTACTCTAGCAACTTTAACAATATTAGCAGTACTTTTTTTCTTAGATATTTTAACTGAGACAGCTATTATTACTTCTCTTGGTGCAAGTGCATTTATTATTTTCACTATGCCAAAGATGTATTCTTCTCACCCAAGGCGTTTAATTGGTGGATATATCGTTGGTTTGTCAGTTGGAATTATTTGTTTTTTAATTCTTAATTTTGAAGAATATTTTTTTATTGATGAAAAAACTATGTTGATATTATTTGGTGCTATATCTGTTGGTTTCTCAATTTTTTTAATGGCAATTACAAACACTGAACATGCCCCAGCAGCTGGAATTGCTCTTGGTCTTGTAATAAATGAATGGAATATTATGACAATTTTTTTTATTATAGGAGCTATTTTATGGATGGCTAGTGTTAGAATTGTTCTTAAAAAATATCTAATGAATCTTACTTCACCAAAAGATTATAATAAGGAAATATGAATATTTTTTTAACGTTAAGTTTTTGTAATCTTATCTGTTATATATTCATAGGTAATATGTCATGAAAATTGATCCATGGAGTTCAAATACTTATCAGGACTATACACGTCTTAGAGATGAATTTGGAATTGAAGAGTTCTCAGATGAAATAGTAAAAAAACTACCTAATCCACATAAACTTCTAAGAAGAGGAGTTGTATTTGGACATAGAGGTTTTAATAAAATACAAGATGCAATTAATAATAATGATCCATGGGCGATTCTTACTGGACTTATGCCTTCGGGTAAGATGCATCTTGGGCATAAAATGGTTATTGATGAAGTTATTTACTATCAGAGTATTGGTGCGGATGTAACAATTGCTGTTGCAGATATTGAGTCATATGCAACAAGGAATCTAAGTTTATCACAATCAGATAAATATGCAATGAATGAGTATCTACCATATTATATTGCACTTGGTCTTAAAAAAGAAAAATCAAGAATATATTTTCAATCAAGGCAAAAAGATGTGAAAGATTTAGCTTATATTCTTGGTAAAAAAGTTAATTGGTCACAGATGACAGCTACTTATGGTTTTACGGGTCATAGTAATATGACACATGTTTTCTCACCTCTTGTTCAAACAGGCGATATCCTTCATGTGCAGCTGGAGGAATATGGTGGTGTTAGACCAACTCTTGTACCTGTTGGTGTAGATCAAGACCCGCATATTAGGCTCAGCCGTGATATATCACGTGCTTTTAGAATTTATAACATAACTGAGACTAAAGATGGTAAAATCGGTGTTTTTGTAAAAACAGATGAGAATATTGAAAAATTACTTGATAATGCTGAAGAAATACTTATCAAAAATGGTTTAAAAGATCTTAAAAGAATCACTGATTATAAAGCCATCTATATCAATGATGCAAAAAAAGAAGATATTGAACATATAAATGATGTATTTTCAGTTGAAGAACAAAAAAATGGTAATTATGGTTTTATTCAGCCTTCAGCTACTTTTCATAGGTTCATGACAGGTCTAACAGGTGATAAAATGAGTAGTTCAAAACCTGAAAGCGCAATATTTTTATCAGATGATCCTAAATATGCATCTAAAAAAATTATGAATGCAAAAACTGGTGGTGCTCAAACACTTGAGGAACATAAGAAAAATGGTGGTAAACCAGATGAATGTGTTGTTTATGAATTATTCTTATATCATTTAATTGATGATGATAAACAATTAATTGATATATATAATGGTTGTAAACAGGGAAAACAACTATGCGGTAATTGCAAGAAACTTGCTTCAGAACTAATAGTAAATATGTTAAAAGATCTTCAAGAAGAAAGTAAAAAAGCAAAAAATGAGTTAGATGAATATATTTCTTAAATGTACGAGTCATATATTTTATCTTTTTCTGCTATTTCTTTGAATTTTTTATCTATCTTTTTTTGTTTTGTTTCAAGTTCATTTCTAATATTATCAAAGCTTTTCTTTTTATTTGATGCATTACCTCTCACGGGTAAACTAAGTCCATATTCGTTTTTTCCTTTTACAGCTGATTTTAACATCTTATCAGGTTTTATACCATCGTTTAGATTTTTAATTATTTTATTTAAATCCCCTTGTAATATTCCAAAGTCACTTGTTGGTTTTGATATATCATTTACAATTTGTTCATCTACTTGTCTAGCAATTTTTCCACCAACTCCTTTGATATGGTATGGATTTTTGTTGTATTCTTTTATTAAAAAGATACCTGTTTTAGGATGAAAAATATAGCAATCTCTTGAGAGGTTTTTATTATCATTTCCAAATACTGCATTCCATCCTGTTGGATTTTTTTTACCTGATTTTATGACATCATTTAAAATATCATTTCTTGATTTGATTTTCATACAACTCTATCCATTAATTTATTGTAAATATACGTTTGTTATATAAGCATATTTCATATATTGTTTTTTTTGATGCTTGTAAAAGAAATAATGACAAAACCTGTAATTACAATCGAATATGATAAAACGATTTTTGATGCATGTGAGAAATATAGGGAATATAAAATAGGTTGTCTTATTATTACAAAAAATAGTGAATGTGTTGGAATTGTTACTGAAAGAGATATTATCGAGAGGACAATATGTAAAAAAATTGATCCAAATAAAACTCAAATAAAAGATATTATGACATTTGATATTGAAACAGTTCATGAACTAAATACTGTTGAGGATGTAATCAAGATAATGAAGGAGAAGAATATAAAAAAACTTCCTGTTATAAAAAATGATGATATTGTAGGTATTATTACTGTTACTGATATTACTAGGGCAAAACCTGAGTTTTCAAAACGTTTTATTAATAGCTGGGTTAAACCAGAATGGGAAGACTAAGAAAAAAAGAGTATTTTAATAATTAAAAGAAAAATTAGTAATTAACCCAAAAAATTGGTATTTCTTTTGGTATTGTTTTTTTATTTTTTGATTTTTTCTGTTTATTATTTTTCATATTTATCACAATATTTTATAGACGGATTTGTTGTGCAAGTACTCTTGCTCTGTTTCCAACAACTAAACATTTTGCAATAAGTTCCATGTCTTTTGCTTCTTTTTTTGATGAGATTTGTCCAACGATCATCATATTATCTAACTCCTCAATACATAGTTCTTTATCTCATGTTTAAAAGGAGTTATTGTACAAGTCTATCCATGGTTCTTTACATATCTATCCTAAAATAATTGAATAGTAAAAAAAAATAGAAAATATCTTTATTCTTCACCAAAAATGTTTTTAATCATCCAATCAGCATCAAATTCTATCTGATCTTCATATTCTTGCCCCATACCTATAAAAAGTAATGGCTTTCCAATAGTATATGCAACAGATAATGCACTACCGCCTTTTGCATCGGTATCTACTTTTGTGAGTATCACTCCATCTATTCCAACTATTTCATTGAAACGTTTAGCTTGCTCTACTGCATCATTTCCTGATAATGCATCTCCAACAAATATTATAAGATCTGGTTTTGCAACACGTTTTATCTTTGCCATCTCATCCATTAGATTTACATTAGTTTGAATACGACCAGCTGTATCAAGAAGTACTACATCTTTGTGTTTAGCTTCAGCATGATCAATTGCATCATATGCAACAGCAGCTGGATCAGCACCAGGCCCATGTTTAATTATTTTTACACCTACTTTATCAGCATGGATAGATAGTTGTTCAATAGCACCAGCTCGAAAAGTATCACCAGCAGCCATAACACTTGAATATCCTTTGTTTTTTAGATATGTAGCCATCTTTGCAATAGATAAAGTTTTACCTGTCCCATTAACTCCAACAAACATTATTACAATTGGTTTTTTTGTATTTATAATAAAATCATCAAAATCAAGATCACTACTCTCCAGGACATGTGATATAGCATTTCTTAAAACTTGTTCTACAATTTCACCAATTTTTGAACGATCAAATGTTACATGTTTTATTTCTTCCTTTATATCTTTTTTAATTGATTCAATAACTGAATATGCTACATCAGATTCTAAGAGACCTACCTCAAGATCCCATAGAAGATCATCTAGTTTTTCATCGCTAATTGTTATTTTTTGTTTTTTATCTTTTTTTACAACATCTTCAATGCTACGTCTAGTCTTCAGAGTTCTTTCAAGTTCAGTTTCAAGGCTTCTTTCAATTTGTTTATCAATTTCTTCTTCTCTTTTCTTTCTTTTTTCAAATGCTTCTTTTCTTCTCTCAGATCTTGATTTTTTTTCATGTATTGCTTCATTGATTTTTTTATCAACTTTTATGAATTCTTCCTCTTTTTCTTCAGATGGTTTTTTTATTTCTTCTTTTGTTTCTATTTTCTTTGTTTCTTTTATTTCTTCATCTTTAGGTTTTTCATAAGTATCAGGTTTAGTTACTGGTTCTCTTTTTTCAGGTTTTTTATCTACTATTTCTTCTTTTGGTTTTACAATTTTTTTTTCTGATTTTTCAACGGATTTTTTTTCTTCTTTTTCAATTTCTGATTGAATTTCTGATTCAAGTTCATTTTCGAATTTTTTGATCTTCTTTTTTAAGAATTTAAACATATATTTTATTTCCTATTATCATTATTTTAAAAACCTTGTTGCTCTGAAATCATCTGTTGTGCTTTATTTGAAATATTCTCTGCCTCTTGTTGATTTTGATTGATCATATTAGATATTCTCTCAAGTGTTTTCTGAAGATCTTCAAGTCTTTTATCAATATTTTCTATTGCATCATTTGTTTTTTTCTCGGTTGCAATTCCTGAACCTATATCAAATAATACTTTTTTTGGATTTTTTATTTCAGCATATATAAAACTGCTACCACCAATTGGTAATAAAATCTCTGAGTTTTTTTCTACTTTATTAACATTTTGTAGTGTTAATTTAGCTCTATTATAATCATTTATTGCATTTTGAACATAGTTATACTGCATTTCTAAGTTTTTTATCTGTTCCTTGTAATGTTCTATTAAAGCCATATATCTATTTAATTCTTCTTCATTTGACATTTATTTCAATCCTCAGAATTTTTTTATTATTATTTTCGAATCTTTAATCAAAGAGGGTTTATTAAATTTATTTATTAATATATTCTTGTTTTAACAACAAATTTAAATGATAAAATAAATATTACAAGGTATTATTTATTGGTTAGGAGAGAAATATTATTTGAATGATAGACCTAGATGTGTTACAGGTATCAATCAACTTGATAATGATTTAAATGGTGGTCTACCAATTGGTAGTTCTGTTCTTGTATCAGGACCTAGCGGTACGGGTAAAACAACTCTTTGTATGCAATTTCTTGTAAATGGTTTGAAATATGATGAAAAAGGTATATTTTTTACATCATCTGAGAACGTAATTAAATTAAAAAAACATCAAAGTGTATATGATTATTTTAATGACGATATCATAAATAAGAAGAATATAAGTATAATTGATCTTTGGAGTATTAGTGATAAACTAGGACTTAACCCTGCTAGATATGATTCAGAAGAAGCTAATGTTTTATTTGAAGTGATTAGAGATATTACAAAAGAACTTGATGCGAGAAGACTTGTTATAGATTCTATTACTTCTCTTTGTTATCGTCTTAATACCAAGGAAATGCTTAGGGATTTTATTTTTAAGATTGGTAGTAGCCTTGCTGCTATGAGATGTACAACTTTATTAACTTCTGAACTACCTCCAGATACATATCAATATTCAAATTATAACATAGAAGAGTTTATTGCTGATGGAATTTTTTATTTATCAGATGTCGAGCGTAAGGGAGATCTAATTAGGACTTTTCAGGTCATAAAAATGCGTGGTACTCCTCATGCACGTACTAAATTTACTCTTAATATGTCTAGTAAAAATGGAATTGAACTAACTCCAATGCTTAAATCAAATATATAAAAAAAAATTTTTTTTTATTGTTTTATAATACTTTCAGTAATTTTCCTATAAGTATCTGCAATTTCTTCTGCTCTTTTTTTATCTTTTGATTCTGAGTATACTCTAAATATTGGTTCTGTACCTGATGGTCTCATGAGAACCCATCCATCCTCTAGATAAAGTTTTACACCATCTGTTTCATCGACATTTTTTATTTTTGGATCATTTTTTGTTTTTTCAGCTAGTTTTTTCATAACTATTTGTTTTTTTTCATTTGGACATGGCATTTTTGTCTTAAATACCTCATATTTTGGTATTTCGTCTATTAACTCAGATATTTTTCTATCATGTTTTGCCATTATTTCAAGGATTTTTGCAATGCTCATCGCACTATCTCGGCAATATTGCATCTCTGGAAATATTAAACCTCCGTTTTCTTCACCACCAAAAACAGAGTTTTTATCAATCATTACACGAGCGACAATTGGTGATCCAACAGCAGTATGAATAACAGTTCCATTATGCTGCTTTACAACATCATCAAAACAACTACTAGTAGTAACTGGTGTAACATTAATTCCGCCTTTATTTTCAATTGTAGCATACTTTGCTCCAAGTGCTAGTGTTTTATCACCCCAAATATAGTTACCTTTTTCATCTACAAAAATTGCTCTATCTGCATCACCATCTTGTGCTACACCAACATCTGCTCCTACTTCTGGTACTTTTTTAATCAATTCTTCTAGGTTTTCAGGTAAAGGCTCACTATTTCTACCTGGAAATGTTCCATCTGCTTCACAGAAAAGAAAAGTTGTTTTACAATTTAGTTTATCAAGTAATTTTGGTGTGACAACACAACCTGCTCCATTTCCACAGTCAAGAACTACATGAAAATTATTATTTTTAATGATATCAACATCAACTACTGATAAAATACCATTGATATATAGATCAATTCCTCCATCCCATGTATTAAAATCTCCGACTTGATCCCAATCTACAAGTATGAAGTTTTCTTCAAAATATATTTTTTCTATTTCTTCTTCTATGTCTTTTGAAAACTCTGTTCCATCGCTAGCTACTCCTTTAATTCCATTAAAATTAGGTGGATTATGTGAAGCTGTAATAATAACTCCTGAATCAAATTTTTTTTCTCTTACTACATATTGAAGAGTTGGAGTGGGCATCATTCCACAATCTACAACATCACATCCTGTAGATAGTAGACCTGATGATATAGCATTTTTTAACATATTATTTGAAAGCCTTGCATCTGTACCAATTGCAACTTTTGGCCTTTTTATTTCTTTTTTTAGATAAGTACCCCAAGCTTTTCCGATGTTTAAAGCAAGATCAGTATTCATATCTTTGTTTACAACGCCTCTTATTCCATTTGTACCAAAAAGTTTAGTCATTTTAATACACCAAATATCTAAAAATGCGTAATTAAAACATGGATAAATAGATTTTCATATGTTGAATATCTTTTTTATTTATTCTCTATAGGATTACCAATTTGTTTATCAGGATATCCATCTGGTTTTGGTTGATTCCAAACAATTTTATTATCTAGAATTGTTTTTTCATTTATTGTTTCATTATCTCCAACAACAGTATTTTTTAGATTAGAACCATCTTTAATTATTACATTTTCACCTATAACACAATTATTAATAATGCATCCTTTTTTTATTTTTACATTATCATAAATTATGCTTGAATTTATTTTTGTATTTTCAGATATAACTGTATTATCACCTATGCTGCATTTATTTACCATACCTTTAATATTAGAGTTATTTCCAATAATATTATCCATTTTTTTATTATCAAGTAAAAAACGATTAATTTCAAGATAACTACTGATTCTTCCAATATCCATCCAATATCCATTAAATTTGTAACCATAAAAACTATCTGTATCATCAATTATCTGAGGGAAAATCTCTTTTTCCATTGAAACAAGTCTGCCTGTATCAATATATTTAAAAACATCTGGGCTTAGAAAATAAGCACCAGCATTAATGAAATTTGATGGGGCATCCTCTGGTCTTGGTTTTTCAACAAAACCAACTATTTTCCCATCATCATTTACATCTGCAACTCCAAATTCAGATACATTTTCAACAGGCCATAATGATATTGTAGCATTTGAATTATTTTTTTTATGAAAATTAATCATATCTTTCAGGTTCAATGAACATATAACATCACTATTTAAAACAAGAAATTCACCCGTGATATGTTCTTCTGCAAATTTTACCGCTCCACCGGTTCCAAGTGGTTTTGGTTCATCATTTACAATGATTTCAATACCATATTCATTGTTATTAAAAAATTTTTCAATTTGTTTTTTTCTATAGTTTACTGCTAAAATTAGTTTATCAACTTCTGGTGGAAAGGAATCAATAATATATGTTATCATAGGTTTGTTTAAAATTGGTAATAATGATTTTGCTCTTGAATAGGTAAGAGGTCTAAGTCTTGTTCCAAATCCACCTGCTAAAATTATTGCCTCCATATAATTATAACCTCATAATTTTTATTATCACTATAATTTTTTTTATAATTAAGTTTTCCTAAATAAAATAGTGCGATAATATAGGTATATATGCATATGCATATTTACATACAAAAAATGTTGATAAAATAACTAATAATATCTTATTTTAGGAAGGGATGTAAAAATTACTAAGAAAAAAATTGAAGATATTATTACAATAGGTTTTATCTCAGCGATTTTTGTTTTAATGTTTTTAATACATATTACAGGTACATTATAATTTAAATAATTTTTTTTTCTAATAAAAATATATAAATGGAAAGGTTTATAAGGCATAACATTTTATATTTTTTTTGATTATATGGGAGCAAAAAAAGAAATTATTGATGAAACAGTTACAAAAATGTTTATTAATAAAGAGGGCGAATGGGAAAACGATGAGGAATTAGCACTTCATATTATTCATCGTTTTAATATATGTAGAGATACAATTGAAACAATGCCTGCTTTTGAAAATCATATTGGTTCTTTATTCAATTGTGCTAAAAAAGAAAAATAATATCCCTATATTGATTTACGATTATTTCTATTTTTTTACAAAAAACATATAAAATGATTATAAATAACCAAAAAAAACTATGAGGATTTCTATGTTAGATGCAAATAAGTTTTACTCTGATAGAGCAGGTAAAATGAGGAAATCTGAAATCAGAGAATTATTAAAAGTTACACAGGACCCTGAAATTATTTCTTTTGCTGGTGGTCTTCCAAATCCTGATGCTTTTCCAACAGAAAACCTGGAAAGTGTTGTAAAAACCGTCATTAGAGATCATGGTAAAAATGCTCTTCAATATGGTACCACTCAAGGATATAAGCAATTACGTGAGATAATTGCGGAGCGCTCAAGAAAAGATGGTATCGATGTAGATTCTGATGATTTAATTATTACTAGTGGATCTCAACAGGCACTTGATACTGTTGGAAAGGTTTTTTTAAATCCTGGTGACACTGCTATTTGTGGTCTGCCTTCTTATCTTGGTGGTATAAATGCTTTTAGGAGTTATGAATCAAATTTAAAGGGTATTTCTCTAGATTGTGAAGGTTTAAGAATTGATATTCTTGAAGATACTGTAAAACAAATGCTTAAAGATGAGATTTTACCTAAATTCATATATGTAATTCCTACTTTTCAGAATCCAGCAGGAGTTATAATGCCTGAGAAAAATCGTAAGAAACTTATTGATTTAGCCTGTGAATATGATCTTATAATAATTGAAGATGACCCATATGGTAAACTAGGTTTTGATGTTGATCATATTAAACCAATTAAATCATATGATGATGAAGGCAGAGTTATCTATATGAGTACTTTTTCAAAGATCCTTTCCCCTGGTTTTAGGCTAGCATGGATAATTGCTGATGGCGATATTAAAAGAAAAATGATAATTTGTAAACAAGCACTTGATCTTTGTACAAATACTTTCACACAATATATCGCTGATGAATTTATACGTGATGGCTCACTTGATCTTCATATAATGAAAATCAGGGAATTGTATAAACCAAAACGAGATATTATGATTAAATCAATGGAAGAATATTTCCCCGAGGATTATATATGTAACAAACCAAAAGGAGGTATGTTTGCATGGGTTACTCTTCCAGAAGGTATTGATTCTGAGACAATGTTTCTTGATGCGATAAAAGAAAAAGTAGCTTATGTACATGGTAAAGCTTTTCATGTTGATGGCGGTGGTGGACGTTCAATGCGTTTAAATTTTTCATATCCAACTGATGAACAAATAGAAGTTGGTATGAAAAGACTTGGAAATGTTATAAAACAAAAACTTCAAACAAGTAAACTTGTTTCATAATTGTATTATGCATTCTAATAAGAAATTAATAATTGTAATAATTTTCATATTTTTTTCATCATTTTTTTTATCTGGTTGTACACTTCAAAACCTATTTGGATCATCAATATCTTTAATCAGCTGGAATGTTTGTGATGATGATGGTTTTCCATCTGTTGAAATATCTTTTTCAAATACTTGCAATGTTAATCTAAAAACAGAGTATAGTTCAGGTACTGTTATAGATTCAGATGAATTTTTCTATGGTGAACATAATGTTAAATTAAATATTGATGATTATAGAAATAGTTGTAAAAATGAAATTTTTTTAAAAGCTTATGATAATGATGGAAATGATATTTTTTCTAAAACATTAAGTTTTGATGGCTTAGAATTAAAAATCAATAGCTGTGAACAAAAATGGTGGAAAAGGCAGTCATGGGGATATTCACTAATTGGTATAGTTTTATCTGTTACAAACAATGGTGATGTACCAGCTTATCCTTATTATATTGATGTAAAAATTGATTCTAATTCTCTTAACGGTTATATTCTACCTAATGTTATTCTACCAGGTGAAACAAAAAACATTAAATCATTCATTTATTGTGAAGATAACCCTATATCTGATACATTAGATGTTACAATCAAAGATATTGAAAACATTGTTTTATCATCAGATACTTTTGATATTAATTATGAAGATCTTGTTGATGTTAAAAAATTTAACTGGAAATATGATGGTATGAGTCTAAGTTTATCTGTTCCATATCCTGATTTTCTACATGAATATTATCAAAACCTTGATAGAATTATACTTAAGGATTATTCTTTTTATGTTTTTGATAAATATGATGATGATTACTTAGATTTTTTTTCTGATCAGTTACAATATACTAGTAGTTCTCAATCTGAGTCAGATAAAATAAATTTTGCAGCAGCATTCATACAGAACCTTGAATATAGAAGTGATGTTGGTGAATTTGATTATCCTAATTATCCTCTTGAAACATTGTTTAGTACAGATGGTGGTTGCGACTGTGAGGATATGAGTATTTTAACAGCTAACATACTTGATAAAATGGGTTATGAAGTAGCATTATTTAGACTTACGAATCATATGGCTGTCGGAATAAAATTAGTTAGTGAAATAACTGGATATGATACATATGAAGATGGATATTATTTTCTTGAAACAACGTCAAAAAACCATAAAGTAGGATATATTCCAAATTCCTATAAATCAAAACCTGATCTTGAAGTATTTCCTATATCAAATAGGCCACTACTTTATCATGATTGGTATGATGGAAATATAACAAAATTTATAAACACTGAAATTGGTAATGTTGTAAAAGCAAAATCAGTAGTTTTTAACTTAGGAAGAACTATCTCATCTAATGCAAATTATGAAGGAGTTTTTTATGATGATAATAACTATGAATATAAGGATACAGTGACAATGGATTCATTAAAACCAGGTATGAAAAAAAAGGTATATGTGATAATAGAAATACCATCTGATGTTGAAACAAAATTTAAAACAAGAGTTTATGATGATGATTATTTGTATAATAATGTTGAATCGAATGCTATTTTTCCATAAAAAAAATGATCAATAACTTATAAAAAAAGATTTTTTAGTGACCATATTTACCGATTAATGGCACAAAAGCACATCCGCCAAGATTTTCAACCTTAGTTTTCTTATTGTTTTTTGTAAATCTTATAAGTTCACAAAACCTCTTACCAACGGGTAAAAGTAATATTCCTGGATCTTTTAATTGATTTTTTAATGGTTTTATGATATCAGGTGCTGCACATGTTACATATATTCTTTCATATGGTTGAAATTCTTTTAGGCCCTCAGATCCATCACCGACTTTAATTGTGATATTTTTTATATTTAGTTTCTTTATTGTTCTTTTTGCTTTTTCAGCTAAATTCTCATGTCTTTCAACTGTATAAATATGGCCTTTAGGGCCAATTATTCTTGAAATAATTGATGCATGATATCCAGAACCCGTCCCAATCTCGAGTATTTTCTGACCTTTTTTTATATCTAATTCTTCACACATTATTGCAATCATATGTGGAGCAGAAATAGTCTGACCTTTTCCTATTTCTAGTGGAGTATCATTATAAGCTCTTTTTTTAATATGTTCAGGAATAAATTCTTCTCTTGGAATTTCTAAAAAAGCATTTATTATTATTTCATTTTTTAAATAACCAGATTTTTTTAATAATCTAACAAGATCTTTTCTTTTTTCATAATAGAGATTTTTATCCATATCATTATCTTTTATCTTTGAAAACATTTATAAACTATTTCAATTTGTTATTGTTCTGTTGTTGGGCGTAGGTGGACGGCTCACGGCGGATATCGCTGAGGAAAGTCCCCTCTCGTTCTGGACCAGAGAGCTGCATAAGTAGTAAGGGTGAGAATCCTTATAGAGGAGCAGAAACGACACAGCCTATAAAATAATATAGTTATGATACACTTGGTGTTGAACAAAGTTTATAGGATTTGATGAAACGTGCCAATCTATCTCTGGAGCAAGTCTAAATTAGCAGGATCAGTTGTCCAGACTGCTTGCAGGTAAGACGCATAGTAGAATGCCGTTTAAAACAGAAAGGGGCTTATGGCCTACACCCAGCACGTCAACGGCAGTAAGGGTTTTTTAGCAATTAAAATGGTTGTTCGAAGCCCGATGCTATCATTACAAGTATTAGCATT
>Ga0272441_10000749_pt1 | contig 72009 bp, 55 predicted proteins | sample SSMProp6N_FD_193582 | JGI IMG/M metagenome (GOLD analysis project Ga0272441, IMG submission 193582) | Marine sediment archaeal communities from Little Sippewissett salt marsh, Falmouth, MA, United States - SSM-Prop-6N | ecosystem: Environmental > Aquatic > Marine > Wetlands > Sediment ...
CGTGGCCTGTGATGTCCAGGGACGCATCCTGGTCTCGGACGCCGGCAACAGCCGCGTGGCGGTTTTCGCTGCCGACGGGAAGTTTCTGGGTGAGACCAAGGTCAAGCGACCGCGGATGGTCTGCGTGCATCCCAAGACGGGGGCCATGTACGTCCTGACCGCACCGGTGCTCAAGGGCAAGAGACGCCGCGGCGGCCCGTTTGCTGTGATCAAGTTCGACAAGGCCGTGGATGGCAAGGAGTTGCTGCGTGCCAAGTTCTCGGGAAGGGAGCCGGTCCTGGCTCTGGACTCGAGCGCGGAGACTCCGCGGCTGTGGCTGGCCAACGGCGGGCTTTTCCCGATCGATGATGCCGGGGGCAAGCTCAAGGCCGGTGCCGACGTGACAGCTCCGGCTCCGGGCGGCTTTAAGAATTATCCGCTCTACCTGGCGCACGACCCCGCACGCGGAAGGCTCTACGTCGGAGAGTACTGTCTGGGCAGACCCAACATGAGGATCATGCGCGTTGACCTCAAGACCGACAAAATCTCGCGCATGCTAAATGCCAGCGAGGTCACCCTGGACCGCCAGGGGAACCTCTACACTCTCGACGGGTTCGGCAAGAGATCCATATCGCGCTACGACCCGAACGGCAAGCCGCTGCCCTTCGCCACGGGCAAAAACAAGCTGACCATCAAATACCGCGCCGGGCTGCCCAACGTGGGCGTGAAGGGGCTGGCCGTGGCACCGGACGGCGATATTTTCGCCTTCCAGGACAACAGCACGGCCAAGCCAGTGTATGTCTGGCAGTTCGGTTCTGACGGCGAGCTCAAGCGTAGCGACTTCGTGACAGGCATTCCGCAGGACTCGGGCACGGGACTGGCCGTCGACCGCGCCGGGAACGTCTACGCAGGGATAAACGTTCACCGTCCGAAACAATTCTATCCAGAGGAATTCGGCGAGCAGATCCCGTCGCAGGTCTGGTACACGAATTATTCCTCCAAAGCCTCCTGGTACGGTCGGCCATACCACAAGTTGCCCGAACGGGCGCCCTGGAATCGAATGTACATAAACTTTTACCTCTACCATTACGGTTCGATCTTCAAGTTCGGGCCGAAGGGCGGCAAGTTCCATTCCGCCGGCAAGGTTAAGAAGGGAGAGAAAAACGATCGTCCGAACGGCGCTTCGGCCGACGCCAGGAAGTACTATAACGGTTACATCAGCAGGGCGTACTGGCTTTCCGGCGCGAAGTGGGAATACCGCGGTTTCGGGATCTGCGCCAATCGCACCGAGCGTTGGGGCGACCCCGCCTGTTCCTGCATGAGCAGCCGCTTCTGCATCGACCGCCACGACCGCCTCTTCGTGCCCGACGTCTTCCGCTTTTCAGTGGGCGTGGTCGATTCAGCCGGCAACGAGATAACACGCATTGGCGACTACGGCAACGTGGACAGCGCGGGACCCGGGAGCCTTGTCCCCAAGCCGGAGATTCCCCTGGCCTCACCCAACGCTGTAGCTGCGGGGGAAGACAAGGTCTTCGTGGCCGACCGCAAGAGCCGGCGCATCGTGGTGATCGACCTCGAGTTCGCCGCCAGCGAGACCGTGCCGGTGCGCTGACGGTGCGAAGTAGACAGGTCTCCTCAACCTTGAGGACTTGTCGGGAAGGTCCGACCGGTCTGACGGGTTCGAGGTCCTGAGTTCGGAGGCAACAATGAAGCTGAGAATCGTGACGTTCGTGTTCCTCGCCACAGCGGCGGCACACGCCGCAGGCGCCGGCGAAGTCGGGTTCAGCGCCGTGCCCCAGGCGACGACGGCCGATCACGCCTTTTCCACGGTGGTCTGCGCCTACGACCCCGAGGGCAAGTACCTCCGCCAGGTGATACCGGCCTCGCCCGCACTTCCCGCCTCGAAACGCAAGGGCTGGCCGCGGATGACGGCAGAGGGCATCGGCGAGATGCCCATCGTGGGGCACGTACTCTCGCGCAGCACCTACCCGGCGTTTTCGGTGGACTACGACTGTTTCCCGGCCGTCGCGCCCGACGGCCGTTTTCTGGTTCTCAACAACGCCAACGGCAGGGTCAAGCACGCCGATCTCGGGAGGGGGCGGACTCTGCTGACCGTCGGTCCCGACGGCTCGGTCCCGGCGGACTACATGGCCCGCCGGATTGCCGGCAGCGACCATCGCGGTTCGGGGCACGTCGCGCTCTCGCCGGACGGGAAGTTTGCCTATGTGGCCGGGCTGTACGTAAAGAAGAAGGGCGCCTGCAACACCATCTGGCGAACGCCGCTGGACCGCGTCGGCCAGGCGGAGATATTTGCCGGGCGGTCGTTCCAGAAGCCCAAGAAGGCCTCGGATCTCTCCGATCCCCAGGGACTCGACACGGATCGCCACGGCAACCTGTACGTAGCCGACCGGGGACGGGGGCGCATCGCCGTATTCGACAGCAAGGGCGCGTTCATCGCCGGCATCCCGCTGAAGAACGTCTACCAGGTACAGGTCAGCGCGAAGACCGGGGCAATCTTCGCCACCATCGTGATCAAGAATAGAATATCCCGCATAATCAAGCTACGACAGCAAACGTGATGCGATATACGTGGTCAGGGGCAAGACGAGGCGTGACCCCAAGAGCAGCCCCGACCGCAACCGCCTCAGCGTTTACGACATTGGCGTCAACAAGTGGAGCGCTCCGAAAACCGAGGGCCCGTCCGGTACAAACGCCTTTTCGCACACGGCCTTTTTTACTTATGACGCTACCAACGATGTGGCGATCCTGCATGTTAACAAGAAACACTACGTTTACAGTCCTGAGAAGCAGACTTGGGCTCTGCTGCCCAACACGCTTCCCGGGAATGTCAAATGGTATGCCAGCAGCGGGTTCTACGACGAGAAACTCAACGCCCACTTCTACTTCAACGCAAAGGACAGCGGTTTCACGCCCGGCAATATGTGGGTCTGGCGGTATGCCCCGGCTTTGGACGCGAAAAAAGCCGAATAGGAGACGCGATGATGAATATTGAAGAGGGTGACAAATGATTGGCAACGCTGAACGCAGTTTAGAAGAGAACGGGATGGGTCGCGAGATGAGCAAGAAGTGTCTTCGACTACTGTGTTCGGTGTCCGTGATGGCGATTTGTTTCGCCTGTTCTGCGGATATTGAAGCTGGCGAGGCGGCATTGCCTGAAGTCCTGGCGAAAGCCCCGGCCAACGAGTGGGTCAAGGTCTACGAACGAAACACCGGCGGGCGCCAGAGCCCGGTCTGGTACTACGACCCGCAGATCGGGAGATTCGTCCTCACCGGCGGGACCTTTGGGTGGCCGATGCATTGGGACAACGAAGAGTTCGACCCGGCCACCGGTAAATTGATCAATGCCTATCCGGCAGGCCTTCCAGACGCTCACTGCGTGCCTGCCAGTGGGCCGACCAAGTACCCCTATATGCCCGAAAAGGGGCGCAGTGAGAGCGGTCGCTGGCGAAAGGACAAGAATGGTCTGCTGCGACTCCCCAACTCCATGGGATATGGCAGCAGCTCGCAGGCGTATCATCAGTATGCCTACGACCCCGAGGGAAAGCGTGTCATCCTTTACTGCCGGAACAAGACCATGGCTTACGACCCCAGAAGCCGCAAGTGGAGCGACACCGGAGCGGGCGCGTTCAGCAAAGGGCAGAACATGCAGTGGGGTTCGATGTGCTACGATCCGGTCAACCGCGAGATCGTCTCCATCGGCGGCAGCAGCTTTGAACCCGGCGGCACTCCGGGCACGTGGGTATTCAAGTGCGAGACCAACAAGTGGCAGAAGCTAAATCCCGGGTCGGAGGCGCTGCGCGGGCTCAATGCCGACGCGCGTAAGGTCGCGGGCGAGGCCTGGAATCTCCTGAGTGCATTGCGCAATCGCTTCTACCGTACCGAGAACGAAGCTGAGGCCGGAGCCAAGCTCTCCGAGCGCGGCAAAGCGCTGGCCGGTTCTCTCCAGAAGCTGGGCGAGGCAATCAACAGCGCCAAGCTGGACGCCATCGAAAGGCCCGCCGCCGAACGCGCTGCGAAGAAGGCCGCCGAGGTACTCAACACGATCAACGGTCTGCAAAGCAAGTTCGACGCCAAGGTGGACTCGGCCCTGCTCGCCACCATGCAGCGGGTGCACATGAAGCTGGACGCAGCCGAGCACAACCTGGACTTTGAACCTGCCGCGCGGGCCATGAGCCAGATGACCTGCGATCCCGTGAACAAGGTTATTGTGCTCTTCGGTGGATCGGGTCTCGACCGCCAGTATGCCGACACCTGGATCTATCACTGCAAGGAACGCCGCTGGGAGCAGCGCTGGCCTGAGAAGAATCCCGCGCCGCGTGCGGGTCACGCCCTGCTCTGGCTACCGAAGAGTAAGACGGTCTGGTTGGGCGGCGGTTTCACACTTCACAGCGGCCGCAGCTATATGTATCCCGATGCTTACTGGCACCTTCCCTGGGAGGCCTGGACCTACGACGTCGCGAAGAATCAATGGGCGTGCATCTTCCACGTTCCGCTACCCGGGATTGCTCGCGGGCAAGGCCCCGATTTCAAGAATACGCCCAAGGGTTGGCCCTGGGGGGACGTGAAAAACATCTGGCCGATGGCCGCCACCCCCGACGACACGATATACTTCCTTAAAACGAAGGTGTTGTGGAGCCGCAGATCCGCACAGGTCTGGGCCATGAAACCTGACGTTTCAGCGACGAGTGCTGCGCTGACCGCCAAGCATGGCGTCGCTCCCGAGACGCTCAAATTCCGCGGCGACGGCGGGCGCGCCAGCTACGATCCAGGCTTCTATGACCGGGTCAGCAAACCCGACCCCGAGAAGACCGAGGCATTCTACAAGAATATGCCGACCAATAAGTGGATTCACATCAGCCCACCCAAGGGCGTGGACAAGTGCGGCTGGGGCACATCCGCCTATGATACTGACCGCGATCAGTGGCTCTTCTGGGGTGGTGGTCACAGCGAGTACAAGGGGACCAACGTGTTCCATTTTGCCACGCGCACGAGGTTATGGTCTTCCTCCTGTCGTCCGGAGATGCCTCTGGAGTGGAACAGCGGGTTCCTGGCGCGGATCGAGAAAAGCTTCCGTGACCGTCCGCATATCCCGGTCCACGCCTACCAGACTTACGCCTACGACCCGCCCAGCGGCACGGTGCTTTTTGCCAAGTGGAATCATCTCTACGTCTATGAGTTGGCCCGTCGGGAATTCGATCCCACACCCTGCAAACTTCCCTTCCCCAACGAGGGCGTCATGCGCATCTCGCTGGAGTCCACGCCCAAGGGGGTAATCGCCTGGACCCAGAGCGGAAATCTGTGGCGCTACGAGAAGCAGGCCTGGAAGAAACTCCCCTACAAAGGACCTAAGCTTAATGCCCCCTGGTGTGACGGCACCGGCCTTGTTTATGATTCACAGCGCAACTGTCTGTGGATTTCTCGTCACGACATTATCAAGTATGACATTGCAGGCGGTACAGCGACTCGTCTAAATGTCAAGATACCAAAAGCCGTTGGCAAACATGCGCTCTGGCGCGAGCCGGTGGCCATCCCCGGCACAGACTTCATCATGCCTATGCAGAACTACAAGGATCCAAGCGGAAAACGCCGCAATGTCGTCGTCGATATCAAGAGGAAGAAGTACTACTGGGTGGACTTGCCCTATCTCGTAAGAGGCAAGCCCTACAAGGGACGCCGCGGCGAGACCGCGCCTGGATTTGGCGTCACCAGCGCCATGCAGTGGGATCCCAAACGCAAGCTGGTCTGGATCCACAACCCGATCAGCTTCTGGGTCCTGAAGTTCGACCCGAAAACGGCCAATCTGGAGGAAGTCAAAGATCCGAAGCCAAAGAAGAGAAAGGCGAAATAGAAACAGGCAATATCATGAACAGCATGATTATGAATGGAATGTTTGTGGCAAGAATCGCCAGAGGCAATTGTGTTGCTTTGGGGCACGCCCACGTCTTCCCGCGAGATGACCTATGTGGCCGAGCAGGACCTGGTGTTCTTCTTGCCGGTCAAGAGCAAGGCCGGCGGCAAGCCGGCCAACTACTGCTTCGACCTGAGGGCAATCTGTTCGCGGCGGGCCGGGAGGGCAACCCATTTCGCCCGGCAGGCCGTTGCAGGAAAGCCGACCGGGACAGGAAGAACCTGACGGCGGACGAGCAGCGCCGCAACAGAGGTCAGTTCTTCCTGCGGTATTTCCGCGGGGATGTGCCCATCGCCTTGCGGAACTGGCGGGAGAAGTAATTGCTGTCATTGAAGCCGCAGCGGTAGGCGACCTCGGTCACGCTCAGGTCGGAGTCCCGCAGCAGGCGCGTGGCCTTGGCGACGCGCACGTCCAGGACGTACGCGATCGGGGAGCGGCCGGTGACCTTATGGAAGGCGCGGTTCAGGGAGCTCTCGGACATCGAGGCCATTTCCGCCAGGCGCTCGGTGGTTATGCGCTCGGGGTAGTGTCGTTCGATGTAGCTGAGTACTTCGCCGAGGGCCAGCAGGCTGCGGTGCTCGGCGGTTTCGAAATTCGAGTAGCACCTCGAGAGGAAGCCGATGAGGTGCATCAGGTGCGCGCGGGCCAGGAAGCGGTAGCCCTTGGGGCGCTCTTTGAGTTCGTTGTCCAGCATGGTGGCCAGCTGCGAGGCCCGCGCCAGCTGGTCGGTGGCCAGGCGCAGCCGGCCCCGGAACCGGTTGCGACTGCGCATTACCGGCTCGATGCTGAAGAGTGCGTGGTAGCCGGGCAGCTGGCGGAGGTCCTCGACCGGCAGGTTGAGGTTGTCGGGGTCGAACAGGATGTTGACGATCATCAGGCGGTGCGGGTCGCGGTAGCCGTGGGCCATGTTTCCGCGCAGGAGGAACACGTCACCTGCGGATATCGCGTAGCTGCCCTGGGTGGTCATGTGCCTGGCGGACCCGCCGAGGACCAGCACCAGTTCGTGGAAGTCGTGGGCGTGCATCCTCCCGGCGCCGTGCGACTTGATGCGCATTACCCTGAGCCGGAAATCGCTTTCCGGAAAATGCTGCCTCCTGTCCAGTCTGCGTGCACTGCTCATGGCTTTTGACTGTATAGTGCTGGTTTGTGGTCGCATTGTCAAGGAAAAGGGCCTTATGTTGGGGTATTAATACATGCAACAGGGGCTAAACACCGGCTTTGCACCGGTGCATGATAATGCGGAGGAGAATCAGATGGCGTTGAAGATAGGACTCGTGGGGCTGCGCGGGATCGGCAACCGCCACGCCAAGTGCTACAAGGCGGACGATCTCGCCGAACTGGTGGCGGTCTGTGACGTGGTCCCGGAGAGGGTCGAGCAGGCGGCGGCCGACTACGGGGCCAAGCCCTACGCCGGGATCGAGGAGATGCTCGAGGCCCACCCGGATCTAGACGTCGTTGACGTCAGTACCGGTGGACTCGAGAACGGCAGCTGGCACTACGCGCCGGTGATGTTCGCGCTGGCCTCCGGCAAGAACGTGCTGGTCGAGAAGCCGCTGAGCCACGACATCGAGGAGGCCCGCGAGATGGTCGCGGCGGCCGACGAGGCCGGGGTCTACTTCGGCTGCAACCTGAACCACTACTTCACGCCGCCGGCCGAGGGCGCCGCGGAGTACATGCGCGAGGGGCGCATCGGCGTGCCGGTCTACTGCCTCCACAAGATGGGCTTCCCCGGCGGGGAGGAGACTTTCAAGCCCACCAGCGCGCCTCGTCACGCGGGCTTCCCCTATTTCCACATGAAGGCCTTCCTGACGCACCCCTTCAGCGTCATGCGTCACTTCTGCGGCGACGTCACCCACGTGCAGGCCTTCGTGGACCAGACCGGCCACCGCCGGGCCGGCGGCGACATACTCCAGTCGGTCAACAGCATTCACGTGAAGTTCGCCAGCGGGGCGGTGGGCTACCTGCTCAGCCAGCGCGGCGACACCACCTTCGGCCTCGGCGGCTGGTGGAGCGTCGAGATCGGCGGTACGCGCGGCACCTTCTGCATCGAGAACTGTATCGAGAAGCTGACCTTCTGGCCCTCGCCGGGCACCGAGGGCGCGGCCGACCCGGACAAGTTGGGGTTGGGCAATAGCCCCGAACCCACCGTGACCGAGTCGGGCTGCAGCGATTTCGGCGAGACCTTCCCGCGCAGGATCCACGCCTATCTCGAGGACGTGACCAACGGCGTGCCGCGCGAGAAGCTGCGGGCCTCGGGGCGCGACGCCCTGGCGGCCCTGGAGTACACCTGGGCGGCGATGGAGAGTTACGAGCAGGGCGGGGCGCTGGTCAGGCCGCACCCGCTGCCGCCGCTGCACGGCGACCCGCTGACCATGGACAAGTAGGGGGAACACGACAATGGAACTCGGAGTCAACAGCGTTCTCTTCGGCGGTTTCGACATGGAAACCGCCTTCAAGCACGTAAGGGCCTGCGGCTACGACGCGATCGAGCTCTCGGCCATCGGGAGCATGAGCCAGCACCTGGTTATCGCCAGGTGGCGGGAACTGGTCGCCCCGATCAAGGGGCTGATCGAGAAGTACGAGCTGCCGGTGCACTCCATCGAGCAGCCCAGCCAGGATCCCGACACCATGGAGCAGGCCTTCCAGGCCGCCGCGGAGATCGGCTGCCCGGTGGTCAACTGCGGCCCCGGCGGCAAGAGCGACGTCGAGGAGGACATGGTCAAGGTCATCGACTCGCTGGGCGCGCTCGCCGAGAATGCCGGCAAGTACGGCGTGACCCTTTGCGTGAAAGCACACGTGAAGGCCGCGATCTACAACACGCCCACCAGCCTGCGGGTGCTGGAGGCGATCGACCACCCCAACTTCGGGCTGAACATGGATCCCAGCCACGTTCACCGCGGGGGCGAGGACACGGTCGAGGCCCTCAAGGCGGTGGTGTCCCGCGTGAAGCACGTTCACGTGCGCGACTGCAAGGGCCCCGGCCCCAGGCCGGGCAAACCGGAGATGCAGGCCAACGGTCGCGGGGACATCGACCTGCTGGGTTACTTCCGGGTCCTGCACGAGGCCGGCTACGGGGGTCCGGTGGACCTCGAGGTGATTGGCGCCAAGGAGCTTCCGCTGGAGACCTGCGTGATGATCGCCGCGGAGAGCAAGGGGCACATGCAGGCCTGCCTGCAGGCCTGCGGGGCGCGGTAGTGGCTGCGCTGATTGCCGACCTGTCGGTGTCGATATCGGTATCGGTATCGGTGTCGGCCGTTGGTGCGTATCGCTGCGTTCGCTTCAGGCGTGCGAGATCGGATAACGTTATCGATACCGATAGCGAGAAGAAGGGGGCCACCCCATGAAGATCGGGATCCTGGGCTTCGCCCACGGACACGTGAATTCCTACTGTCGCAAGTGGAAAGAGAACCCCGGCTGGGGCGTCGAGCCGGTCGCCGGTTGGGACCACGATGCCGAGCGTGCGAAGAAGGGCGCCGCGCAACACGGGATGGAGGTTTTCGAATCCCCCGAGGCGCTGCTGGATAAGGGCGGGGTCGAGGCGGTGGTGGTTTCGGCGGAAACCTCCCTGCACGCCGAACTGGTCGAGAAGGCGGCGGCCGCCGGCAAGGCGATTGTGTGCCAGAAGCCGATGGCCCTGGAGCTTGAAGAGGCCGACCGCATGGTGGCCGCCGTGGACAAGTCCGGGGTTCCCTTCACCATGGCCTGGCAGATGCGCGTAGACCGCCAGAACCTGGCAATGCGCGAGATGGTCGAGAGCGGCCGGCTCGGGAAGCTCTTCATGGTGCGGCGGCGTCACGGCCTGAGCACCCAGAAGATGAAGAACTTCGAGAGCTCCTGGCACGTGGCCCCGGAGCTTAACCGCGACATCTGGGCGGACGACGCGGCCCACCCCATAGACTTCATCTACTGGCTGCTGGGCAGGCCCCGGAGCGTCACCGCCGAACTCAGCACGATCCTCAACCCGAAAGTGCCCAACGACAACGGGGTGGCGCTCTTCCGCTACGACGACGGCCCGCTGGCCGAGGTCAGCTGCTCGTTCGTGTGCCTGGCGCACGAACCGACCACCGAGATCATCGCCGAGAAGGGCGTGCTGGTGCAGAACTACGGCGACGGGCCCAGCTCCAACTGCGAGCGTCCGCCCGAAGGCATCGGACTGAAGTGGTTCGACGCCGCCAGCTCCAGCTGGGAGGTGCTCGACGTGCCCGGCTACGAGGGCCAGCGCAACCGCATCGAGGGTCTGGCCGAGCCGCTGGCCGGGTTCCTGAACGGCCGGCGGGGGCCGATCGCTACCGCCGAGGAAGGGCGCGACACGTTGCGCATGATGCTGGGCTGCTACCAGTCCAGCCGGGAAGGCAAACGGGTCCCGCTGGAGTTCAGCGGGAACTAGACAGAGGAAGGCAAGCAATGGCCAGGAAACCGAACATACTGCTCGTCGGGATCGACTCGCTGCTGTCCACGCACATGAGCTGCTACGGCTACGGCCGGCAGACCACCCCGCACATGGACCGCTTCGCCGAGGGGGGCACGCTTTTCGAGAACACCTTCTCGCCGAACGTGCCCACCACGCCGGGCTACTCCTGCATGCTCACCGGGATGGACATCTTCAACACCCAGTGCGTGGCGCTGCGCCACCAGGGGGGGCTGCCCAAGCGCATCAGGACGCTTCCCGAGATCCTGCGCAGGGCCGGGTACAACACGACCTGCGTGGGCTTCAAGGGCAACGCCGCCTCGCGCGGCTTCGACAAGTACATCCAGTACCCCAGCTGGGGCGACGGCTCGGAGGGTTGCCTGCCCAAAGCCCAGAACCTCAACGAGGTCACCCTCCCCGAGATGGAGCGCCTGGCCGGGAGCCGCAAGCCTTTCTTCCTGATGCTGCGGCACATGGACCCGCACACGCCATACATGCCGCCGCCGCCCTACGACCGCGTCTTTTACGGCGGCAACGAGTGCGACCCCAAGAACAAGTCCATGGATCCGGTCAAGGCCTTCAAGCCCTTCTGGGACTACTTCGAGTCGTGGCTGCCCAAGGGCATCACCGACAAGGACTTCGTGATCGCCCAGTACGACGGCGCGGTGGCCTACATGGACGCCTGCATCCAGGCCATATTCACCAAGCTGGAGACCCTCGGCATCCTCGACGAGACCATCGTGGTGATCAACAGCGACCACGGGGAGACGCTCTACGACCACGAGTGCTGGTTCGACCACCACGGCATCTACGACGTCACCCTCAAGGTGCCGCTGATCATCCGCTACCCGAAGAAGGTCCCGCAGGGGCTGCGCGTGGCCGGTTACAACCAGCACAAGGACCTGGTGCCCACGCTGATGGACCTGGCCGGCATCAGGCCGGGGATCAAGTTCGACGGGCAGTCGCTGATGAAGATGGTGCGCGGCAAGGTGCCCAGCTTCGAGTCTTCGCTGTACCTCACGGAGTGTACCTGGATGCGCAAGCACGGCTGGCGCACGCCGCAGTGGAAGCTGATCGTGGCCCTGGAGCCCGACTTCCACTTCAAGCCGGAGGTCGAGCTCTACAACCACGTCGAGGACCCCGACGAGACCGTGAACCTCGCCGGGAAGCTGCCCCACGTGGTCGCCGAGCTGCGCGAGGAGATGGAGCGGCACATCGCCGGGCGCGAGCGGGCCACCGGACTGCCCAACCCGATCCATGACCAGGGCTCCTGGCACGGCCGCGAGGGCATCGGTTCTTTCGAGAGCAGCCAGCAGGCCTACGACACGCTGCACATCGGCAGCGCCAAGACCGCGCAGCGGTTGCAGGCGGGGAAGAAGAAGTAGGGCTGAATCGCGCTCGTGCTTCGAGCCGGTGTTCGTGGTCGTGACCGCGCTCGAAGTGACGGGGCAGATTGCGGTCGCGAGAGCCGCTTTGCCGGGCAGGGGCACTAAGGGGATTGACACCATGGATCTGTTCACCGTAATCGGTCGCGGTCATTCCGGTACGCGGGCGATGAGTCACACGCTCAGCGCCAGCGGGGTCTACATGGGGCAGCCACAGAACGGCGCCGGGGACCTGCTGCCCCCCGAGGACATGTACGAGGCCTGCCGGGTCTTCGGCAGGTACGTCTCGTGGAAGGGCGGCCTGGAGTGGGACTTCTCGAAGGTCCTCTCCATGGATCCCGACCCGGCCTTCACCAGGCTGATCGAGTCTTTCCTCTCGGACGTGCTCGCCAGCGACGCGGACAAGAAGGGCTGGAAGATCCCCGAGACCACGTTGTGCTGGCCCTGGATCCTGAAGACCTTTCCGGAGATCAACGGAATCTACTGGGTGCGCAACCCCCGGGACTGCATCCTGGGCCGGCACCTGACCGACGACATGGCCCGGTTCGGGATCGAGGGCCCCAAGAGCGACGACGAGCGCGAGCAGCGGGCGATCTCCTGGCGCTACCAGTTCGAACTGGTCAAGGCCAGCCCCCGGCCCAAGCGCTGGGTGAGCCTGTCGCTGGAGGAGTTCGTCCGGAACCAGGACGAGGTGCTGAAGAAGCTGGGAGAACTGGTCGGCCTGGAGATCGCCAGGATCCCGGTCAAGCCCGAGGCCGTGGGGCGCTACAAGAGCGCCGAGGGCGTCAGCTACTACGATTTCCTGGGGCCGGCGATGCAGGAACTCGGCTACGAAGTGCCGGCCGGAACCTAGTTTCGGAGGGAGTGAACCGACATGCAACGCGTCTGCGTAGTGGGAATGGGACACATCGGTAACCTGCACGCCCGCCTCTACCGGGAGTGCCCGAGCGCGGAACTCGTCGGCGTCTGCGACATCCTCGAGGACCGTGCCGACGCGGCGGCCGCCGAACACGGGGTGCCGTGCTTCGCGGACGCCGCGAAGATGTTCGCGGAACTCAAGCCCGACATGGCCAGCATAGCCACCGCCGGCGTCGAGAACGGCTCGGACCACTACGAGCCGACGATGCAGGCCCTGCGCGCAGGTTGCCACGTCCTCGGCGAGAAGCCGATCTGCAACGAGATCGGGCCGGCCGAGGAGATGGTCGCGACCGCGCGCGAGAAGGGCCTGTGCTACGGTATCGACCTCAATCACAGGTTCACCCCCGCCGCGCGCCTGGCGAAGGAGTGGCAGCAGGAGGGTGCGCTCGGCGAGCTGTTGTTCATCAACATGAGCATGTGGATCGGCAACCGCAACGAAAGCTCGCCGTGGTTCCACATCAAGAGCCTGCACCCCCACACCGTGGACATCATGCGGCACTTCTGCGGCGACATCGAGGAGGTGCACTGCTTCGCGACCAGGGCGCCGGGTCGCAAGATCTGGTCGACCGCCCAGTTCAACTTCCGCTTCGCCAGCGGCGTGGTCGGGCACCTCACCGGCAGCTACGACATCGAGCGCGGCCACCCCATGGAGCGGTGCGAGGTCGCCGGCACCGGGGGGCGCTTCGTGCTCGAGGACATGTGGCGCGAACTCACGCTCTACCCCGCCGGCAACGGCGTCAAGCGCGTCTACAGCAACCCGGTCTTCGGGGGCTACACCGGCTTCGAGGACACGTTCAGGGAGCGGATCAACACCTTCGTGCGCCAGGTCGAAGAGGGCGCCTCGCCCGAGGAGATCGACGGCAGCGGTGCCGACGGGCTGGCGGCCCAACGCGTACTGGCCGCGGCGGTCGAGTCGGTCGAAACCGGGTCGGTGGTCAGGGTCCCGCGGGCCGTCTGAGAACGGCCTGCAGGGAGGCACAGAGAGGCCTCTTCTTCAGCCACGCAATGGGGAGCCCCGGGTGCGGTATTGCCCGCGGCGCACTGCCTTCGCCAGACCGCAGCGAGGCGTCGCGGGCATCGAATGGCGGTCCTCTGTGTCTCTGTGCCTCCGTGTTTCTGGGGCGCAATTAGCTTCACTTCGAACGGATGGCCAGGATCTCCTCGGGAATGTCGGTGATCAGCTTGGTGAGTTCGTCGAAGATGAAATCCACGTCGATCACCGCGGCCAGCTTTCGTTCGCTGTGCGCGGCGTCGGTCTTGTCGTCGGCGTAGATCGGCAGCGCGGCGGTCATGATCAGTCTGCCGGTGTACTTCGAGAACGCCAGGTCGAAGTAGTAGGGCTCGCCGGTTTCGAGCACGCGCCGGAACCACTCGTGTCTGGTGAAGTTCCTGCGCATGAGGTTCCGGAAGCGGGCCTTCTCGCCGCGCTGGACGTGAGCCTGGCTGATGCGCCTGCCGTTGGTGTCGCAGATCGCGAGCAGTTGTATCGACCCCTCCCGGCGGACGACCCCGTGCAGGAACTTCTCCATCCTGGCCGCCTCGAGGCTCTGGACCTCGGGGGAGCCTGAGATTTCCTCTGCGAGCTTCTGTGCCTTCAGACGCGTGGCCTGCTTGACCTTCTCGAAGTCGGAGACGAAGAGAGAGGGCAGGTAGTGCCGCGCCTGGGCAATCAGTTCATCCGGGGAGATCGACGTGGTCCGGCCCTGCTCGTACTGTTCGGCAACCCAGTCATAGATGTGGCGGATGCCCGGGTGGCGCTTGCTCACGGGCTCGAACTCCACGTCCGAGACCGCCGGGATGTTCTCGTTGACCCACTGGGCGATGCCGGCCATGCCCGACTTGTCGGTCACCTGCACGCGCAGCGGCCGGTTGAGCAGTTTGCCGGTGTCGAAGATGTTGTAGATCTCCTCGTTCTTCATGATCCCGTCGGCGTGAATCCCGGCTCGGGTGGTATTGAAATCGCTGCCCACGAAGGGGTAGTTGCTGGGAATCGGGGCGCGGACTTCACGAGCGAAGTACTCGCCGATCTCGGTTATGACCGTCGGGTCCATGCCGTCGTCCCTGCCGCGCAGGCCAATGTACTCGATCACCGCGGCTTCGAGCGGGGGGTTGCCGGTGCGCTCGCCGAAGCCCAGCAGGGTGGCGTTGAGCGAGGAGATGCCGTAGAGCCACGCGGTGGCTCCGTTGACGTGGACCTTGTGGAAGTCGTTGTGGCCGTGCCACTCGAGCCTCTCCGACGGAAAACCCAGCTCGCGAGTAAAGGCGTGAACCAGCTTGGGCACGCTGCGCGGGAGCACCGTGCCGGGGAAACTCACGCCGTAGCCGAGCGTATCGCAAAGACGGACCTTCACCGGGATGCCGCTTTCGTCAGAGAGGCGCAGGAGCTTTTCGGCGAAGGGCAGGCAGAAGCCGTAGACGTCTGCGCGGGTCACATCCTCGAAGTGACATCGCGGGCGGATGCCCAGAGACAGCGCTTCCCTGACGATGGCGAGGTAGTCGTCCATCGCGCGCTCGCGCTTCTTCTTGAGCTTGAGGAAGACGTGGTAGTCCGACACCGAAGTCAGGATGCCGGTCTCGGCGAGACCGAGGTCCTTGACGATCCTGAGGTCGTCCGCGTTGGCCCGGATCCAGCCGGTGACCTCGGGGAACTCGTGGCCGAGTTCGAGGCAGCCGGCAATCGCCTCGCGGTCGCGCTTGCTGTAGACGAAGAGTTCGGTCTGCCTGACGATGCCCTTGGGACCGCCCAGCCGGTGAAGCAGATCGAAGAGCTCGACGATCTGTCGTGAAGTGTATGGCGGGCGGGCCTGCTGACCGTCGCGGAATGTGGTGTCGGTGATCCAGATCTCCTCCGGAGTCTGTGGCGACACCGTCTTTCCGTCAAAGAGGATTCGAGGTACCTGGCTGTACGGGAACTGCTCGCGGAAGAGCCGGGGCTCTTCCGGTTCGACGATTTCGAACGTTCCGGTGGGAGCGTGCTGCAGCAGGTTCTGGATCATGGCTGTCTCCTTCCGCGCACATCAAAACACAGCTGGGGCAAATATGCAAGCACAGAAGTGCACAGAACTGACCAAAAGCGGGCTATATGGTCAGGTTGCCGTGCCGCGGCTCTCGTATTGGGGCCGGATCTGCGCAAGTGGCTTGCGGAAGGGCGTTTGGGCCTGCGTGGAAAGCGGGGTCGGAAATGACGTCAGGCCGCCGGGGAACCTGCCGCGTTCCCGGCGTCTTCCGTGGTCAGAGAGGACCCGGAGGCCCGGCCTACCTTCCCACGAACTCCAGGAAGTTCCCCGAGAAGAGCCGCTCGACGTCGCGCTTGATTTCCCGGGAGGTCAGCGGCCAGCCGGAGTTGAACGCGTCGGCGAACTTGTCGGCGAGGACTTCGCCGATCACGATGCGGGAGTGGCGCCACTTGTAGATCAGCTGGTCGAGCACCCGCGCGTCGGAGTGCTGGGGAACGAAACTGGTGCCCAGCAGCTCCAGGCGCTGGGCGGTCATCATCTCGATGATCGAGGGGTCGTTCAGGAACCACCAGCAGCCGAAGAGCATGAGGTTGCCGAACTTGCGGGCGGCGACGCACAGCTGGTGCTGGTTCTCGCGGGCCAGCATGGTTACCAGGAAGCGCACCTCGGGCCACTGGCGGCAGAGGGCCTCGACCGCCTCGACGCTGGAGCGGCCCACGCCGTCGCCGGCCAGGCGCAGTTCGGGGTTCACACCGATGCGCGCTCCGATCATCACCGCCATGGGCAGTTCGCGCTCGGCTGCGAAGGGCAGGATGCAGCGGTCCAGAACGGCCGTGCAGTCGTCGCGACCGGGGTAGCCGAATTCCGGCGGCAGCGAGGCGGCCATGTAGACCGGGTCGATCCTGTCGGTCCAGTCGCTCAGGAAGCGCAGGATCTCCTTCGCCGCTTGGGCGTCCGGTCCCTTGGAACCGCCGGCAACCTTGTAGCCCATCTCCCTCAGCGCCCTGGCCGCTCCCGGCCAGTCGCGCAGCAGGTTGTCGATGCGCAGGGCGGGAATGAAGCGTCCGTCGCGCTTGCCGCCCCGGTCCCAGAGCGCCGCTTCCTCGGGGTCGAACGGGTTGTTGGTCATCACCGCTCCGGTGACTCCGGAGATATTGAAGACCTTGTCGACGTAACTCTCGATGTCCCGGCCCGCGAAGTAGCGCCTGGCCTTCTCCAGGGCGGTGGGCCCGGGCCGGATGCCCAGGGCCTTGATGCAGGTGACCACACCGCGGCAGGCCTCTCCCACCGGGGAACGTTCGACGAATAGAGCGTTCCAGATCAGGTCGGCCTGCTTCTTCTTGGAAAGCTTCCAGAAGACGCCGGTGGGCAGGTCCGGGCGGGCGCGAAAGAGCTCGGCGATCAGGTAGTGGTAGGTGAGCAGTTCGTCGATGCCCCACAGCAGGAGCTTCTTGAAGCGCGGCTCGTATATGTGGGTGTGCATGTCCAGGACCGGGGTCTTGTTGACCGCCCGGATGACGGCTTTGCGGACCGCTGCTTCAGTGCTGAGTCTCATGGGCTGGTTCCTCTTCTACGAGAACACCTGGGGCGCAGATGGGCGCAGGCCGGGGTTATGCACGTTGTCAGATGTCGCAGACCAGGTTCTCGAACTCGTCGATCCTGACCGCCGGGAGGGTCGAGAAGGTTATCCCTGTCATCTTGGTCAGGGAAAGCGACGTGCGGATGGCCGAGCCGTTGTCGGGGAAGTCCGAGATGATGGCCAGGTCGAAGGCCCCGAGCAGGCCGTAGATGTCCTTCATCTCGCCGCCGCACTCGCGGATCAGGCTGTCGATCTGCTTGGTTCGGGCTTTGCTGATTCCCTGGGTGGCGTGCGAGGTGTACTTTCCGAGCATCAGGAACGCAGGCATGGGCGGGCTCCTTCCGGAGATCGGATCAGGCTTCCGAAATGGGGATTATTGAGAGAGCCGGGCCGAAGTCAAACTAACGTTGTGTCAGCTGGCATCAAGACCGGCTCGCACCCGGAACCCGGGGGGAAGTGATCGGAGCGGGTGGCGGATTCTGCCGTCGCGGAAGCCGGGCTGCGCTGATAAGCTTGTGGTCCTGAGCAAGGGACCCGCAATCGGAGGATACGATGAAGACCCTGACCAGGGAAATCTGGATGGACGTGCCCCGGCGTCGGCAGATCATCTCCATACACCGGGAGGTGGAGGACCTGGTGCGCCAGAGTGGCGTGCAGGACGGGTTGGTGCTGGTCAACGCTATGCACATCACGGCATCCGTGTTCATCAACGACAACGAGGGCGGTCTGCACTCGGACTACGAGAAGTGGCTCGAGAAGCTGGCGCCCGAGAAGCCGCACAGCCAGTACGCCCACAACGGCGCGGAGGACAACGCCGACGCGCACATGAAGCGTCAGATCATGGGCCGCGAGGTGGTGGTCGCGATCACCGAAGGAGAGCTGCACCTGGGCCCCTGGGAGCACATCTTCTACTACGAGTTCGACGGCCGGCGCAGGAAGCGCCTGCTGGTCAAGATAATCGGCGAGTAGGGCAGGGGCCGGGTTCCGGCGGCCGGTGGTCCGTCGGCATCGGGCAGAGTGTGCGGCTCAGTCGATGACGTAGTCTTTCCCGCGCACCGCGACGTCGGGCGGGTTGGAGGTGTGCACGAAACAGTCGTGGCCCTCCTTCAGGAGCTGCCAGAAGGGGTACCACTTCGAGTTCCGGTGGCGGCGCATGTTGGCGGCGGTCATGCGGAACGGAAAGCAGTGCACGGGGAAGGACTTCTGGCCGTTGCGCAGCGCGGCTTCGGCCAGCGTGTAGATCTCCTCTATCCCCGAGTCGGTCATCGCGAAGCAGCCGATCGAGGCCTCTCCGCCGTGGACCATCAGGGCGCTGCCGGTGCGGCCGTTGGCGCGGTCGAACGCGTTGGGGTAACCGATGTTGAACGAGAGGTGGAAGCGGCTGTCGGGATTCATCCGCGAGGGGGGCACGGAGTAGAAGCCCTCGGGGGCCTGGCGGTCCCCCTCCGCGAGCTTGGGGCCGAGCACTCCGGAGCAGGCGGCAACACGGTAGGTGCGGAAGAGCACGAAGCTCTGGTCGCGCTCGACGAAGAGTTCGAGCTGCTTCTCTTCCTTGAAGACCCGCATGAAGACCGGCTGTCCGTACTCCAGGCCGGCGGCGGCGAGTTCGCGTATCAGGCGCGGCGCCACGCGCGAGACGACTTCGCGGCTGCGCGTGCTGGAGGGCACCTCCTGTTTCGAGAATGTCGGTACAGGCGGCTCGACCGGTGGGGCCGCCTGACGATCGCGGCGGGGGGGCTGCTTCTCAGCCACGTTCCGGGCAACCAGGTTTCCGAGCGCGCTGGAATTGCGCAGCGCGCAGAGCAGGGCGACCAGCGCAAGCGCGCCGCCGCCGCCTATCACCAGATCGGAGAGCTTCATAGGGCACCTTCGAGTTCCCCCCCTGCCGGACGAACATTTCGGGCGACGGCAACTGCTCCTTTCCAAAAAAGCCGCGGGACGGCCCGTGAGCCGGCGAAGAAGGTGGTCCCGGGACCCCGCGAGCGAGCTAGCTGCCTCATTGCTAACCGCTTGCGCTGCCGGGAGTGCAGGCTAGAATCGCGTGCGGAAGGAGGTCGGGGTGGGGCTTTTCGGCAGGCGCAAGGAGCGTGTGCTGGTCATCGACGACGACGAGGACCTGCGGGCGACGATGGATCTGCGCTTCAGCACAGCCGGCTACGAGGTCTTCCAGGCGTCGGGCGGCGAGGAGGGCCTGAAGATGGCCGCCAGGGTGCGGCCCGTGGCCATCATCCTGGACGTCAACATGCCGGGTATGGACGGCTACGAGACCTGCCGCCGGCTGCGCGGGCAGCGCCGCACGCGAAACATCCCGGTGATCATGCTCACCGCCTGCAGGCGCGTGGGCGAGCTCGAAGAGGGGCTGGCCGCCGGGGCGGACACCTATCTTACCAAGCCCTTCGACGGCCCGGAACTGGTCGAGGAAGTCCGCAAGATAGTCGAGAGCCGCAGGGAGAAGCGGGCCTCGAAGGGCAGCGGCAAGGCCGACGGCCACGAAGGCCGCGTGGAGGATGTGATCGTCGAGCGGCTGCGCGCCGCGCCGCGCAAGCTGGGGGACGTGGCCCGGGTCGTGCCCGGGATCCTGCTGGGTCCGCGCGACGACCTGCTGCTGGCCGACGAGAAGACCGGTGACGAGCACCGCTCGATCCTCTTCGAGAAGGACGTGGCCCGGTTCGTGGCGCGCCGCCCCCGGAAGTACCTGAAGTTCAGTGAGAGGGTCGCCGCCGCGCTGTGCCCGGACCTTGGCGTGTTCGATTCCCCGCGCAAGGTCCTGGTGCGTCGCAGCGCGCCGCCGCTGGTGGCGGCGCTGGACACCCACAAGCGCCTGGTCGACAAGACGGTCCTGGTCGTGCTGCCTGTGAAGCGGAAGTGCCGCCCGGAGCTTCTGCTCGGGGTGCTTTCGAGCAAGCTCGCCAGCTTCGCGATAGACCGCGTCGTCGAGCGTGCGCGGGCGGGAGTGCTGCCGTGGATTGCTCCAGCAGAGTTGGAAGCCCTTCCTGTTCCAGGGGTTGGGGGGCTGAAGGGGCGCAAGTACGACGACCGGCTTGCCGACGAGGCGGGCGAACTGGTCCAGCGACTGGAGGCGGGCTTGAAACTCGGTTCAGATGAGGCCTCAGGCCTCATGAAGAGGCTGGATAGGACAGTCGCGGAAGGGTTCGGAGTGGACTTCTCGCTGCTTGAGAATATTGTGTCCCCGCCCACACCGTAGTGGTTATACAGGTGCGAGACTGGCATTTACGAATGCCGGGCTCGGCAAAGCCGGGATATCCCGGATCGCCCCCAACCGGAGGAGAGAGGGATGATAGTTAGGCCAAGAAGGCTTCTGGAGATCCCAATAGTGTTGCTGGGATTGGCCGCTTTCGGCGCGATCTCGCTGGCAGCTGAGGAGCCGGAGGTCAAGGACCCGGCCGACAAGGTCCTCGAAGAGGTCAGCCCGGCGCCGAAGGCGGAGGGCAAGAGCAAGGTCAAGCCAAAGCCAAAGCCGATGACTCCCCGGGAGGTTGCGCGGCTCCGCGCCCGGATCAAGGCCGTAACCGACAGGATGTACCGGGACGCCAAGACCTTTTTCTGGCAGGACGAGTGGGTGCGCTGTATCGCCAGGTGCGACGAGATCCTCAAGCGCAATCCGAATCATCTGAAGGCCCAGAAGCTGAAGTATCAGGCCGAGCGCGCCAAGCTCGACCACAAGCTGAAGATGCTCGAGCAGGTCAGCAAGATGCGCGACGACGAGGCCATCGGCGACCTGGACAGGGCCTCGACGTTCCCGGAGAAGAAGCCGTCTCTGAAGCGGCCGGTCAAGCCGCTGCCGTTCCCGCCGCTGCCCCTGCGCGTGGGCCAGCCGGTCAAGAGCGAGAAGATGCTGGCGATGGAGCAGAAGCTCAACCAGCGGGTGGACCTCAACCTCATCGACGTTGACCTGGCCTTCCTGCTTTCCACGCTGCACCGCATCAGCGGGGTGAACATCATCGCCGACGAGGAGTCGCTCGCGGACAAGAAGCTCAAGATCCTCGTCGAGAACATGCCGCTGAAGGAGATCCTGCGCTTCATCGTGCGCAAGTACCCGGACATCGCCTACACCGTGACCGAGAACGCGGTCTGGATCACCAAGAGCGACGGCGACCACCCGGGCATGGAGCCGCGCATCCACCCGCTGAACAGCGGACTGGTTGTCACCACGCCGATGAAGAGCTCAGTCAAGTCCGGCCGTGCGCGCACCGGGCGCACCGGGCGCACCGGAGCGCCGGTACAGCCCACAGCGCCGGGCGCGCCGGGCGCGGGGGGGCCGGGGGGCGCCGGTGGTGCCAACGCGCAGCCCGTGACCTCGCTGGAGGAGGTCATCCAGTGGATGGAGGAGTGGCCCGACTGGCCCAGCGGGACGACGTACTCGCTGGACAAGACCAACAGCTCGCTGATGGTCTACACCACTCCGGAGATGCACGAGAAGATAGCCAACATGCTGGAGATGGTGGACCGTCCGCCGATCCAGGTGCTGATCAGCACCCGCTTCATCACCATCAGCGTTGACGATCTGTCCGACCTGGGCCTGGACTTCTCGATGAACACCAAGCCGGGCCAGGACGTCGTCCTGGGCACGGGTTCCGGAACCGACCTGGGCGTGTCCGCCGGCACCGGCATCACCGCCATCGTCAAGGGCGAGGACACCGATCCGTTGTTCACCGCCACGCTGCGGGCCCTCTCTCAAAAGGGACGGGCCAAGATCCTGACGGCGCCGCAGGTCATCACCCTCAACAACCAGAAGGGCGTGATCGACCTGTCCACCACCTTCAGCTACCAGGAGGAGTGGGAGGAGATCAAGACCGTCGACGTGGTCGGCGAGAGCGGCAGCACCATCGAGCGGGTCACCAGCTTCAAGCCGCGCATGAACCGCAACGGCAAGACCGGTTTCCAGCTGTTCGTGACCCCCAGCGTCGGCCGTGACCTCAAGCACATCGTGCTGGAGGTCGAGCCGGTGATCCAGGACCTGGAAGGCGAACTTTCGCGTTTCAGCGAGACGCAGATCATCGTCCTGGCCGAGGACGAGAGCCCGCCGCCGATCCCTCAGCCGATAATCCACACGCAGACGGTGCGCACCAGGATGGTAATGGAGGACGGGGGCCTGCTGGTGATCGGCGGGATGATGAGTCAGGATACGGACAAGACCGTGACCAAGGTTCCGGTCCTCGGTGACATCCCGCTGATCGGGTTGCTCTTCCGCCGGACCCAGGACACGGTGCGCAAGAGCCACCTGGTTATCGTGGTCAAAGCCCAGATCGTCGATCCCAGCGGCCGGCACTACACCGACCGTGACGGCGCGGCCGGGCCCGACGGCGGCCGCGGCAGGAATCCCGTAAGCGGGCCGTGGTTCGGGTATCCCGAACCGGGCGTCGGAAGGAATTAGCCCGGTCGCGGCGCAGGGGATTTCCCCGGAGCGAGGAGGCGCCCCGTGGCTTCAGCAGTAACCGGAGCCGACATAGGAGCCAGCGGGATAAGAGTGCTGCGGCTTGCCCAGCGCGGCGCGCAGTTCGAGGTTCTCGCCGGGGCCTCCACCGAGCTTCCGCTGCAGGCGCCGAGCGCCAGCAGTCGCGACAGGCGCAAGACCGTCCGCCTGGAGGTCGACCGCCAGGAGGATTCTCCCGAACACATACGCGAGGTTCGCACCAATCTGGCGTCGCTGCTTCGCCGGGGGCCCTTCCGCGGGGGGCGGTCGGTACTGGGGCTCAACGGCAGCGCGGGGCTGATTCGCTATCTCCAGGTGCCGCCGGTGCCGCCCTGGAAGATGGAAATGATGATGAAGTACGAGGTCGAGGAGCAGATGGCCGCGCAGGAGCGGTCGGCCTTCGACTATCGCATACTGGATCTTCCCGACGTGGGCGGTCAGCTCACGGTGATGCTGGCGATGATCCAGGAGCGCCGGCTGCGCACGGGGATGGAAACTGCGCGTCGGGCGGGCCTGGCGCGCGGCGACGTGGACCTCACCGCGTTGGGCCTGTTCAATGCCTACGTCTACGGGCACGGCCCCGAAGAGGACCGCACCGCAATGCTGGTGGATATCGGTGCCGAGACCGTGGACATAGTCGTCGTCAGGGAGGGCGTGCTGTGCTTCGCGCGCAGCGTGCCGGGCGGCGGTTCGCGGTTCACCGCGGCGGTTGCCGAGGCCACCGGGTTGACCTTCGAGGAGGCCGAAAGGCTCAAGCGCGAACGCGGCGCGATTCTGGGTGCAGCAACCGGAAGTCCGGGCGGTGATGTCCCCGGGCCGGCGGTTGATGAAGTTGATGAAGAGGATGCGGGCGGCGACCGGGCCGGCGAAGCGCGGTCATCGGCAGCAGACAGTGAAGGCGGCGTGTCCGGGACCGACCGTCAGCCGGATGTGTCCAGCCTGGAGCGCAAGGTTTCCGACGCGCTGACCCGCGAGCTCGGGGTGCTCGCCGGGGTGCTGGAGAGCTCACTGATGTACTGCCGCGCGCAGACCAAGCAGGCCAGGCTGCGTCCGGAGGAGATTCTGGTTACCGGCGGCGGATCGATGCTGCCGGGCTTCAGCGAGGCGCTTTCCAGGCGGATGCGCATGCGCGTCTCGATGCTGGAGCCCTTCAGGCGGGTAAGCCTCGGCGGCCTGCACGCGCGCGAGCTGGAGGACATATCCGAGCAGGCGCCGCGCTACGCGGTGGCTCTGGGGCTGGCGGCTTCGCGGCTGATGCCCGGCGCGGTGACCATGTCCATGGTGCCGGAGGACGTCAAGGCCCGGCGCAGGTTCCTGGAGGCGGGCCTGTGGGTGTGGTACGCGGTGGCCTGTGTGTTTCTGGCAGCTGTCTTGTACGGCTGGTCGGCCGGGTACCGCAACACCAGCGTGCTCCGGGCCGAGAAGCAGAAGCTCAACGGACTTCTCGAGAAGGCCAAGTCCGACAACAGCGATTTCGCAGCGGCTCTGGAGCTGACCAGGCAGCGGCGCGCGGAAGTGAAGACCCTGGAGGAGCGGGTGCACTCCGGGCGAGACATATACCAGGTCCTGGACCTGCTGCGCAGCTGCGCCACCGGCGACTTCCGCAGCAAGATACTGGTGGTGGAGGCCAACTTCCGGCCCCCCAGCAAGGCCGCGCCTGAGAACTGGGAGCGGGATTCGGACCTCAGCTTCCAGAAGGCCCGGCGGGTGTTCATCCGGGGATTCGCGAGCGTCAGGGTCCGGGGCGCCGACGGCGCGGAGAACGTCGCCGCCGACGAGGCCGTGGGACTGATCAAGAGATACCGCCTGGAGCTCCAGAAGAAGGGCAAGGCGCGGGGCCTGGTTGCCGAGGTCAAGCCCCGCTACACCCAGGCCAACGGCGATGAGGTAGCCCTCGAGGAGGACAACATCTCGCGCCACGAGTTCGTGGTCGAGATCGTGCTCGACGAGCCCGGCAGGTCCGTGGACGCCAAACTGGCGTCGGGGGGCGGCAAGTGAGCTTCTGGGAGAAGCACAAGAGCGCTCTGACTACCGGTGGCGCGATACTGTTTGTCCTGGCGGTGGCCTACCTGGTCTGGATCCGGCCTGCTCTGTCCGAGGCGTCCGAACTCAGGGCGGACATCGAGTCTCTCAAGACCAAGCTGGGCAAGAGCTACCCCCGGGTGACCGATCCCGAGCGCATCGACGAGCCGCGGCTGGAGGACATCCAGCGACAGTGCGTGGCCCGCCGCAAGGAGTACGAGCGCCAGCTGGCCATTACCACCGAGAAGCTGCGCTTCCCCTTCAAGACCGACTTCCCCTGGGTAGACGTGCCCCGCGACAAGGATGGGGAACTGGCCTGGATCCCGGGCGAATACCTCATCAAGCGCTACCGCCAGACCCGGGGGGACGTCGAGAACTACCACGGCCGGCACGGGCGCTCGCCGACCACGCTGCTGCCCGACTGGCTGGGGTTCCTGCCCGACGAGCACCCCGACAAGGTCAAGGTGGCCGAGGCCGAGGACAAGTTGCGTATGCTTGCGCTGGCCGAGCGCGTGACCAAGCTGGCCATTGACCAGCGCGTGCGCTACGTGATCAAGGTACGGCCGGCCAAGGTCACGACGGAGGCGGCCTACAGTACTCGCACGGTGCGCAACAAGGCCGGCAAGAAGGTCAAGGCCCGCGTGGCGTACGGCAACAAGTTCATCGTCAATTACCCGGTCACCGTGGAGATGTTCGGATCGATCGACTCGATCATGAACTTCTTCAGGAGCGTGCACGGCGAGAAGCAGTTCCTGGTAATCCGCACCTTCAAGATTGTCAGCCGGGACGGCGGCGTGGTCCCCGAAGAGGTCATGGATACGGCCAAGCCCGGCGACCTCTTCGTGCGCATCGAGGCAGCCTGCATGGATTTCAGAAAGCCGGGCAAGGGCAAGAAGGATCCCGGCAAGGTCAAGACTGGGCACAGCCCCATCGATCCGAGCTACAAGATCCCCAGGAAACCGACGGGGTACTGAGGGCGGCATGCTGACTGGCACGGCGTGGCTGAATCGCGAAAAGCTGATCTTCATGGCTACCTTCGCGTGCCTGCTGGCCGGCGGTACCTACTCGCTGCTCTCCGAGCCTTCGCGAGCGATTACCGGAAGGCACAAGGTAAACAAGCCGGTGCCCGGCAAGATCGAGATCAACCTGGAAACCCGATTCCAGGGCGCGCCGAGCGGCGCCAATCCCTTTGCCGCCTACGTGTCGCCCCGACCGAACCTCAGGCCCCGGCCGCCGATCACGCCGCCGGTCGGGCCGGAACCACCGATCGTCAACCGGCCTCCCAGGCCCCCGAAGCCGCCGCAGCCGCCCAAGCCGCCGAAACCCAACCCGGTCAGCCCGCCGATCAAGCCCACCGCGCCCAAACCCTACGAGGTTCCGGTCAACTTCAAGGGCGTGGTCAGCATCGGCGACGGCAAGCTTTACGTGTTGCTCAAGACCAAGGACAGCCGGGAGAATCGTTACCTCGCCAGGGGCGACATCTGGCCGGAGACCGGCCTGAACATCGTACGCATCACGCACGGCAGCGTCATGCTGCAGAACGACAAGGGCGAGCGTTTCCTGATGCGCGATCTCTACGCCAAGAAGACCCGGCCCGGCGAGACTCCTGACCCGTAGCGAAGGCTCCCGGGCGCCGGCGCGCAGGGAGGTGGCCATGAACTGGATGAACAGAGAGAAGCTGGTGTTCGCGGGTTCGGGCGCGGCGCTGTTGCTGGCGTCGGTCTACGGTGCGCTGCTTCGACCCTGCGTTTCGGAAGCCGGGCGCCACCGCGGGACCCTCGGCGTGCCCGGGCCGGTCAGCATCGAGCTGCGTGCCGACATGGGGGTTCCCGGCGGGCCCAACCCGTTCGCGCCCTTCAAGGGAAGCTCTCCCGCCGAGCAGAAGACGGCGGACCAGGCCGGGGAGCAGGGCCGGGACCGGGCGGACGGGGATCGGTTCGTTCCCACGCCGCCCGATCCCCCGGACCTCGTTGGCGGGAATAGGAGGGAAGACCACCGCACCGAGCGGATCGTGACTCCCAGGCCCTACGAGGTGCCCGCCGGCTTCCGGGGCGTGCACCGTCCTTCCGGCGGCAGGTGGCGGGTGATCCTCGAGGACAAGCGTTCGCGGAAGCTGCGCACCTTCTTCGAGGGGGACATGTGGCCGAGCTTGAAACTGCGTATCCTGCGGATAACCTCGAACAGCGTGCTGCTGAGCAACCACGAGGGGAAACGCTTCTTGATGCGCGATCTCTACGGCCAGCGGTCCCGTACGGGCCCCGGAGACTCCGCGCGAGCGGAGCTCCGCGATTGAGAGCGTACCTGCAGCTAGCACGCGCACCCAACCTCTTCACCGCAGCCAGCAACGTTGTCGCGGGCTTCACTCTGATGGCCGCGGTCGACGACGCCCAGTTCGATCGGATCCACTGGGACCGCCTGCTGGTCCTGGCGCTGATCTCGGTGGCGCTCTACGCATCGGGGTCGATCTTCAACGACTGCCTGGACGTCGAGCACGACAGGCGCTTCCGCCCCGAGCGGCCCATCCCCAGCGGTGAGGTGTCCCTGGGCAGGGCTTACCTGCTGGGCCTGCTGCTGGCGTTCGGTGCGCTGGGTGCTTCCATGTTCCTGGGGCCCAACTCGGTCCTGGTAACGGGTATGTTGATCACCGCGATCTGGCTGTACAACGGGGTGATGAAGCGCTTCATGATCCCGGGGGCGCTTTCCATGGGGCTTTGCCGGAGTCTGAACATGGTTCTGGGCATGTCTACGGGGGCGAGCATGGGCGCGCTGGTCGCTCCGGGAAGCAGGGAGCTCCTTCTGGCTCCGGCCTTCCTGGGCGCCTATACGGTGATAGTCACCGCCGCCTCGCACTACGAGGACAAGCCTGCCGGTGGGGCGGGACGCTGGGTGCTCTTCGGAGCGGCGGCGGGAATTCCGGTGGTCCTGACCGGAGTCGCGGTGGCGGTGGTTGACGGCTGGTTCAGCTGGCTGCTGATTCTGGGGATGATCGTGGGGTCGGCGGCGCTGTTCATAGTCACGCTGACCAAGGTCAGTTTCGAGGCGGTGCGCAGGGCGATCGGCCTCTCGATAGTGATGATGATCGTGCTGGACGCGGCGATAATCCTGGGCGTGCGCAACGCGCCGATCTGGCTGGGGCTGGTGGTGCTGGCCACGGTTCTGCCCACCTGGCTGATGTCGCGAGTGCTCTCGCCCAGCTAGCCGCGGGCAGTTGGCAGGAGATGGCAATGGATCCCGCCGCGCAGGAACTCAAGCCGCTGCCGCCGGCCCTCGAGAGGGCCCGGCTGGTCGCACTGGTGCTGCTGGTGGCCTCCGTCCCGCTCGCCGGGTTCGTGGGCGTGAAGATCCCGGGCACCAGCCACCAGAAGAAGATGGCCACGCTGGCGCTCTTCGACGTGCTGATCTGGATCTCGCTGGCGCTGGTAGTCCTGTGTCGCTTCATGCGCCAGGGCCCCAGGGGCGTTCTCAGGTTGCCCTGCGCCGTTCCCGTGGCTGCCTGGTGCCTCGTCGCGCTGAGTGTCTGGTCCGGTATGATCTGGCCGCGCTGCACCTCCGCCGTGGAGCCGCTGGGCCTTGCTTCGGTGGCCAGGAAGCTGCTGCCGCTGGTCGAGTACGGCGCGCTGGCGTTCATCGTATTCGGAGAGCTCGCCTCCGGCGAGAAGCAACGCCGCGCCGGACTGTTGACCTTGTCGGTCCTCACGGGGATCGCGCTGATCTACGGCGCGATCCAGTACTTCGGTTCAGCCGAGACCTTCCACGTGGGGTCGTTCTTCGGAGGCAAGGAGCTCTTCTCCGGCGGCAACCGCAACGCGCTGGGCACTTTCCTCGCGGTGGCGGTGCCGTTCTTCGCGGTGATGGCGGCCGGAGCCAGGGCCTGGGAATGGCGCGTCCTGTACGGGCTGCTGGCCGCGATCGGGGTGCTGCTGGCGCTCAGTGGCGGGGCCGTGCTGGGAATCGTCTGCGGAGCGCTGCTGGGCGCTGTGCTGCTGGGCAGGACCCGCGGGACCATCGTTGCCGCCGTGCTGGTGGTTCTGCTCGGACTCGGACAGGTCCTTCCCAGGAAGAACCTGAGGACCGCGCTGAACTCGGTCCGGATGGACCGCACCTGCCCCAAGACCGGCGAGCAGCTGCTGGCAATGCGCTACGTCCGGGCCGGGGCCGAGATCAACGTCCTGCGGGCGCCGCTGCGCAGGAGCGACCCCAAGCCGGGACTCTTCTTCGGCGTGGGGCCGGGCGGCTACGATCGGACCAGGGAATTGCGGCCGCGCCTGGACGAGAGACCTGCAGGACAGACCGACAACCTCGAGAACTACGACGTCCTCGCCAACGAGCCGCATACGTTCAATCTGTTTGGCGATGCGGCAGCCGAGCTGGGCCTGTTGGGACTGATCGGTTTCCTGTGGTTCTTCGCTGCGTGCGCCAGGCGCTGTCTTGACGCCTGGAAGAGCTCCGCGGAAGGGAGCCTTGAGAGGGTCCTGGCACTGGCGGCCCTGGCCGCTGTCGTCGGAGGGATAGTTGCCAGTCCGTTCACGTCAGTGTGGATACGCGGAAGCGGTCCGTTGCTCGTCATGCTGGTCGCACTCGCATCGAGTGCTTGCGTAGACAACGCAATGACGGCGGATACGCAGGACTAGCGCTTGCGGGCTTGAGTAGTAGTAAGATTAGGATTGACTCTTATTGTTTCCTGTGGTAACAATATATCGTAACAAGTGGCCAGAGGACAGGTTATGAACACCGACAGGTTCTACGAGCTCCAGGTCCTGAACGAGGTCGAGAAGTCGCCGGTGGTGACCAACCGGATGCTGTCGGGCAAGCTGGGCGTGAGCGTGAAGCTGGCGCACTATGTGCTCAGGAAACTGGGCGAGAAGGGCCTGCTGCACATGAGGCGGCGCGACGGGCGCAGCTGGTACTATTTCCTGACGCCCAAGGGCGTCGCCGAGAAGCTGCGCCTGACCTACGAGTTCCTGGACTTCTCCAAGCAGTTCTACTCCGAGGCGCGCAGGCGCTCGAGCGAAGTGTGCCTGCGACTGGCCCGGGAGGGCGTGAAACGCGTGGCGTTCCTGGGCAGCGGGGAGCTCGCGGAGATCTCGTTCCTGGGCCTTGCCGAGCAGAAGCTGACGCTCACGGACATCTTTGACGACTCCTGCGCGGGCGAGACGGTGCTCGGCCGGGTGGTCAGGCCGGTGAGCGATCTGCCGCGCAGCAGGGCCGAGCGCATCCTGATCACGGTCTACGACCCGGCCCGGCCAATGCGCTCGGGCTACCTGCCGGAGGGCGTGCACTCCGACGAGCGCCTGGTGTGGGTCTTCGATCACGGGGAGATGGTGGCTGAGATCGTCGAGGGGCTGCCGGAAGAGCCCGGGGCGGAAGGGGAGAGCACCGGGGGGGGGATGGCGCGGTGAAGCGCGACGGCGTCTACAGGGGTTTCAGCATCACGCCTGACCGGGGATCGCTCGGGATAGAGCTTCGCGAACTCCTGGAATATCGGTACCTCTTCTGGCGCATGCTGGTTCGCCCCATCCAGGTGCGCTACAGGCAAACCGTGCTGGGCGTGGCCTGGGCGGTGATCAGGCCGCTGGTCAGCATGGTGGTGTTCACGGTCTTCTTCGGCAAGCTGCTCGGCGTCGAGAAGCGGGTGGATACCTCCTATTGGCTCTTCGTGTTGACGGGGCTGCTGCCCTGGGGGCTTGCCGCCGCTACCGTCACGGCCGCGTCAGCCAGCACCGTGAATCACGCGCACTTGATAACGAAGGTGTACTTCCCGCGGATACTCGTTCCCCTCAGCGTGGTGGGCTGGACCGGTCTGGACTTCTTCGTGGGGGCGCTGGCGGTGATTCCGCTGATGGTCTGGGACGGAGTTGTCCCGGGCCCATCGCTGTTGCTCATGCCCGTGATCCTCCTGCTGATCGTCGGGTGTTCCATGGCCGTGGGGGTGTTCTTCTCTGCGCTCAACATCAGGTATCGGGACTTCGCTCACGCCATGCCCTTCCTGGTTCAGATCTGGTTCTTCCTGACACCGGTGATATACCCTGCGAAGGTGGTTCCCGAACGGTTCCGACCGCTCGCCGAGATCAACCCCATGACCGGCCTGATCTCCGCCTTCAGGTCGTGCCTGTTGGGGACCCCCGTCAACTTCGGAAGCCTGGGGATTTCGTCCGGTCTGTGTGTTGTGATGCTTGCGTGCGCCCTCTGGTACTTCAGCCGAGTCGAAGGTTTCTTCGCGGACGTTGTTTGAGGCCGGCAGATGGTTGCTCCGATGATCGAGGTGCAACGCCTGGGAAAACGCTACTTGCGCGGGGGGCAGCAGCAGGCCATCAGTGACCTTCGCGAGCGAGTGGTCGGGTGGATATCGCGACCCTTCCGCGGGCGAAGTGCAGACCCGGACCGGGACTTCTGGGCACTGCGGGACGTCTCGTTCACCGTGGAGCGCGGCGAGGTCCTGGGGGTTATCGGCAGGAACGGTGCGGGCAAGAGCACTCTGCTCAAGATCCTTTCCCGCATCACCAGACCGACCGAAGGTCGGGCGCACCTGAACGGTCGTGTGGGGTCGCTGCTGGAGGTGGGCACCGGGTTTCACCCCGAGCTCACCGGCCGAGAGAATGTCTACTTCAGCGGGGCGATCCTGGGGATGAAGGAGGCGGAGATACGTTCCCAGTTTGACCGGATCGTGGATTTCTCCGGCGTTGAAGCCTTCATGGACACCCCCGTGAAGTACTACTCGAGCGGGATGCGCGTTCGGCTCGGGTTCGCCGTGGCGGCCCACCTCAAGCCGGAGATCCTGCTGGTTGACGAAGTGCTGGCGGTTGGAGACGCGGCCTTTCAGAAGAAGTGTCTGGGCAAGATGCAGGATGCCGCAGCGGGGGGGCGCACGGTGGTGCTGGTGAGTCACAGCATGAATGCCATCAAGAGGCTCTGCAACAGGGCACTGCTGATCTCAAGCGGCCGGATGATTGTTCAGGGCGAACCGGATGCGGTTGTTGACCAGTACCTGCTGCAGGCCCGGGGGTTGGGGCGGGGGGAGGCCACCTTCCCGGGCCGGGAGGGGGAACCGTTCAACATCAGCCGGGTTAGCGTCACTGACGGCGGAGGCAGGGTTCTGACCGGACCGATGGAGGTGGAAGAACGGATCTGCGTTGAGGCCGAGTTCCGTCTCGAGAGGGAACTGCCCGGCGGCTATGCGGTGATGACACTGCGCAATCGGAGCGGCGAGGTCGTCATGATGTCTGACAATCGCGATTCGAGGGAGTCCGCGGGCATGACCGCAGCTGGGGTCCATCGCATCAGAATCGAGATGCCGGCGCCCATGCTTGTCCCCGGGACCTATTCCGTCTCGATGGCGCTCTGTCGTCCCCCGAAAGGAAGCCTGTTCCGGCGTGATGACGCGGTCAGCTTTGAACTGGCCGATACCGGTGGTATACGCTCCGGCCGCGTCGGGTACATCTACGTTCCCCTGAAGTGGCGCAGCCTGTGACGGTGGAGTCGTAGGTCCCGTGTTCTCTGTTGCCCGGATCACCGAGCTGCTGAAGACCTACGAGGAGTCTCACGCGGTCGAGGACTATATTGCTGCCGGATGGAGGGTGTGGCCCTATGTCCGAACGCAGCTGGCCTACCGGCTGCGTTCGCTGGAGAGAGGTGGCGTCGAGGCGCCGCAGCGGAAGCGGCGCCTGGCCTTCCTGGGGAACCACGGGCAGTTCCTGCGCAGGGCGCTTTCCGGACTGCTGAGCGCGCGTAATCGCCGGCGGGCGGTCAGGCGGGCGCTGCGGGTGGATCCCCGGAGAAACGTCAGTGCTGACGGGGCCGAGGCGGATGTTGTCGTGATGGTCCCGTCCAACCGGCGGGTCCGGGGCGGAGGACGCCTGTACAACGTGTTTGCCGATCCGCTGGTCAGCGTGATGGACGGCCTGGGAATGCGCAGCGTCACATGGGAGTGGGGTCCGGAGAGGGGGCCGAGGTGGGCCCCCTCGGCCTTCATCTCGGCGCGCCTCGAGCACGAATCCGTCCGGGACGCGGGTATCGCAAGCCAGCAGAGGCCGTCGTGGTGGGCCGAGATCTCGGGGTGGTTCGCTTCTGTCAGCGGCAGCCGAGTGGAGTGGGAAGACCTCGAGCCGGGTCTCGGCAGGATAGGTCGCGCGAGCGTGATCCTGGAAAGATGGCTGCGGCGTACCCGGGCGAAGGCGCTGATCGTGTGCTGCTGGTACAGCCAGCTGTCGATGGCCGCCACGCTCGCCGCAAGGCGTGTGGGCGCATCAAGTTGCGACGTGCAACACGGGATCCAGGGAGTGACGCACTTCGGGTACGGGGGCTGGCTCAGGTCGCCCGCGGGCGGATACGAGGTTGTTCCTGACGTGTTCTGGACATGGGGCCCGCATTACGCGGAGAGCATTGCCGCCGGCAATCCGGCCTTCGTCTCGAGTTCGAGGGCGACGGTCGGGGGCAACCTGTGGATGAACACCTGGCGGCAGGGGAACTTCCCCGGCCAGAGCGCGGCCGGTGAACTTGCCTCGGGGATCTGCCGCAAGGCGGCCAGGAGCATTCTGGTGACACTGCAGAGCGACGGTGTGATCCCGGAGGTCCTGACCCGCGCGATAGGCGCATCTCCTCCCGGGTGGTTGTGGTTGTTGCGTTACCACCCCGGCACGGAGCCGCATGTTGCCGAGTACATGAAGGGCCGGATAGCGGCTCTGGATGCTTCCCGGGTGGAAACCTCGGCAGCCAGCAGGCTGCCGCTCTACGCCCTCCTGTCGTGTGCGGACGTACACGTAACCAGGTCCTCGACCTGCGCGATCGAGGCGCTGGCCTTCGGTGTCCCCACCGTGCTCGTGGAGCGACCGGCAGGTGGAGACCTCGGCGATCTGGTCGAACGGGGAACCATGCTCCACGCGAGTGATCCTCAAGAACTGCTGGCCTGCCTGACTCGCGCCGACGCATTGACGCCGGAGAAGTGCCGGAGTGCCTCCGGAAGGTACCTGGCCTCCGGAGGAAGGGAGGCGCTAATTCTGAGGGGCCTGACCGGCGGGTCGGGTGAGCAGTCGTGAAGATCGCGCATGTCACCGACCTTTACGGCAGCGAAGCCCTGCCGCAGGGCCTCCCGCCCGGGGTCGGTACTTCGGCTCCGCTCTATGCCGGCGAGTTCGTCCGCGAGGGCGCCCGGGCGCTCGCGGAGCACTGCGACGACGTTCAGGTCATGCTCCTGGCGCCGATGCCCTACTGGTTCTCGCTGCGCCATCCGCTGAAGGCCTGGAGGGAGTACCGTTCGCTGGCCATCGTCGAGAGGACCGGTCCGGTGCGTGAGCTCTTTTCGTTCTGGCTGGCGCGGGGGGTAATGAACCGCCCGGGCGGCCAGAAGGCGGCCATCCGCAGACAGGCGCAGGCTCTGGCCGAACTGATCGCCGGAGCGCGCGTGCCCGACATCGTTCACGCGCACTTCGCCTTCACCTGCGGATGCGCGGCGGCCCGCGTCTCGCGACTTCGCAAGGTGCCGCTGGTGATCAGCGTGCGCGAAAGCTACCTTCCGGACCGCGTCAGGCGTTCCGCGTTGCGGGCGGAGTTCGAAGGTGCCGTCTCGGTCGCGTCGCGGGTCGTGGTCGCCAGCAGCTTTCAGAAGAAGCGCGTGCTGGACGCCGCCCCGGGCGCCGAGCGCAAGATTCGGGTGATCCCGAACGGAGTCGATCTGGAGCGCTTCAAACCTGCGGGGGACAAGGTCGCCGGGGCGACTCCGCGCGTCAGCTTCGTCGGGAACCTCAAAGAGGTGAAGGACGTGCCCCTGTTGATATCCGCGGCGAAGAGGCTCAGGGAGCAGGGACCCGGCTGCGATCTGACCGTTGCGGGCGACGGGCCGCTTCGTCGCGGTCTTGAGGAGATGTCGAGGCAGCAGGGCGTGGATGCGAAATTCACGGGTGCGCTGGGCCGAGAGAAGGTTGCCGCTCTGCTGGCCGGGAAGACCGACGTGCTGGTGGTCCCCAGCAGGACCGAGACCTTCGGCAACGTGGTTCTGGAGGCGCTGGCCTGCGGCGTCCCGGTGGTGTCGACCATGTGCGGCGGGCCGGAGGACCTGATCACCGGGGACAGGGGCCGCCTGGTGCCCGTCGGCGATGTCGGGGCCCTGGCCGCTGCCGTCCGCGAGGTCTGGGAGCAGCGCGAGAAGTTCGGCGCCGAGAAGCTGCGGGCGGGCGTGAGTCGTGACTATTCGCACGCCGCCGTCAGCCGCCAGTTGCGGGAGCTCTACGTAGAGGTGCTGGGTGAGCGAAGCTGACCGGCGCCTGCTGCTGATCGCCCACGCGTTTCCCCCGGCGGGGGGGGCGGGGGTCCAGCGGCCCGCCAAGTTCGCCAGGTACCTTTGTGAAATGGGCTGGTCGGTCACCGTGCTGGCTGCGGAACCATCCGGGGCGGCCCCCAGGGACGAATCCCTGTTGGCGGAGATCCCGGACGCCGTGAGTGTTCTGCGGATTCCCTTTGAGAGGAGAGCCAGGCCGGCTCCAGCCCGCTGGGGAGTGCCCGGGCTGGATCGACTCCGCCACGAGTTCTGGCTGGCCCGCAGGGGGCCGGACGTTGAGTGGGCCTGGTGCCGGCAGGTGCTGCGCGCGGCCTCAGGCGGCAGGCTCGGGGCGAACCCCGACGTGATTGTGGCGACCGGGGATCCCTTCTCCTCGTTCGTGCTGGCGGGAAGACTCTCCCGGAAGTCCGGCGCGCCGTACGTGCTCGACTTCCGGGATCCGTGGTGCCACGGCGGCGGAGCGCGCGGGAGCAGCGGCATCGCCAGAGAGCTCCGCTGGGAGCGCGACGCGGTGGGCGGCGCGGCGCGGTGCGTGTTCGCCACCGAGGGAATGCGCGGTCTTTACGCGGGGGTGTACCCCTCCGAAGCGGCGAAGTTCGAAGCCATCGAGAACGGGGTCGACCTGGAAGAGAAGGCCCGTGCTGCAGACGTGGAGGTAAACAGGAGAGAGTTCGAGATCGTCTACACCGGGAGCTTGAGCGGGCTCAAGGACCCGGGAGCGTTTCTGGACGCGCTGGTCCTGGCGCGCGAACGGTCGACCGAGTTCAGGAAAGCGGCGCGATTCATCCACGCCGGACAGGACCGGCTGGGAGAGACGGGAGAACCGCTGGAGGTTCAGCTTCGATCCCGGGGCCTGGAGGAATGCTGCCGGAGGCTCGGTTACGTTGCGCACGACCGGGCGGTCCGCCTGCAGCGCGCGGCCGGGGCCCTGGTCCTGATTCTGGCCCGCGGGGAGTACATTGTATGCGGCAAGAGCTACGAGTACCTGGCCTCCGGTCGCCCGGTTCTCGCCATGGTACCCCCGGAGGGCGAGGCGGCCCGGATACTGCGCCGGTCCGGGAGCACGGTCATCGCTGCTCCCGACGGGCCCGAGGACACGGCCTCGAAGCTCCTTGCCCTGTTCGATCGCTGGAGAACGGGGGAGGGCGTTTGCACAGGCACCTCCATGGTGCCGCGCGAGTACACCCGGCGCTACCAGGCGGAGCAAATGGCGCGCGTCCTGGAGGCGGCCGTCACAGGGCACAGGGCGCAAACGTGAACGATCAGCGGGCGGCTGCCGTCAGCGTTGTCATCCCGGTTTTCAATGCGGGTGGCTTCCTCGAGCGGGCGGTGGGGTCTGTTCTCGCGCAGGAAGAGGTCCGTGAGGTCCTGCTGGTAGAGGACGGTTCGACCGACGACAGCCTCGTGGCCTGCGAGCGGCTGGACGCGGCGAATCCCGGCAGGGTCAGGTTGCTGCGCCACGAGGATGGCGCCAACCGCGGGGCTGGAGCCTCCCGGAACCTGGGAGTCCGCGAGTCGTCTTCGGAGTTCGTTGCCTTTCTCGACGCCGACGACTGGATGCTCCCTGGGAGATTCTCGACGAGCCTGGCGATTCTGGAGGGCGATGCGGAGGTCGACGGCGTCTACGAGGCCACCGAAATGCACTTCGCGGACGCGGATGCCGAGATCGACTGGGACTGGGTGGCGGTCGGACCCCGCCTGGTGACCGTCGAACCGCCCGACGATCCGGAGAGCCTCGCGGAGCCGCTGATGCTGGGGAGATGCGGCTTCTTCACGACAGACGGCATTCTCCTGCGCAAGCGGGCCTTCGAGAAGGCCGGGTACTTCAACGAGTCGCTGCGCCTGGGCCAGGACACCGAGCTCTGGTGGCGCATGGCACTGACCTGCCGGCTGCTGCCGGGCAGCGTGGGCGCCCCGGTGGCCGTCTATCGCCGGCACGCGGGGTGCCGCTCGAGCGCGGCGCGGCCGGGGTTCCGGAACGCCTCGAAGGAGCTTGCGCTCAGCGTCTATCGCTGGGCGAAGCGGCGCGGGCTTCCGTCCGAAAAGGTCCGGATCGCGCGCTCGGCGCTGGCTCGCGAGGTGCTGAAGTGCCTGGGCTGTCCCCCGGCCGGCGTGGCGCTGAGGCTGCAGCAGTTTCTCAACGTGCTCAAGTACGCGCCGAGGTGCCCGGGAATTCTCCTGGACGCTTATCCATGGAGGCGTCTGCGCGGCGCGCTCAGCGGGAAGAACGCCGCTGATGACGCGGGGGCCGGCGGCTGAGATGCGCGTCCTGCTGACCTCCACGGCCGGCGTCGACCAGCGTCTCGACGGCGTGACCGTGTTCACTCATTCGCTGGCCGGGCACCTCGGCGCGGTGGGGGCGGAAGAGGTCGCGGTCTTCTGCTCAGATCTGGCCCGCCACCCGGCGGCGGGCGAACTCGCGGAGACCTCTGTCGAGGGTGTTCGTGTGTTTCGCGCCGCGCTGCCTGAAGCGCGAAGCGTCGCGGAGGCCCTCGACGCGCCCGGGTGCGAGCAGCTCTTTGCCGGGGCAATGGAGGAGTTCCGGCCGGACGTGGTACACCTGGGGAACCTGGAGCTGCTCTCCTCGAAGATCGTGGATACGGCGCGCGGCAAGGGCGTGCAGGTGGTCCTGACCGCGCACGACTGTTACCTGATGTGTCCCGCGGTGCGCATGTTGGAGTTCGGGTCGACCGCGATCTGCCCGGGCCCGGACGAGGGGCGCCGCTGCGGGTCCTGCCTGGCGGCTACCGGCCATCTGACGGGTCGCTATCGAGGCCCGTGGCGCGCGTTGCGGCGGGTCTGGGACGTGAAGGTCCGGGGGGTCTGGCGGGAGGCCTTCCGCAGGCGGTTCGCGCGACTCAAGGCCGCGGTCGGGCAGATTGACGCGGTGGTCTGTCCCTCGCGTTACCTGGGAGAAGCGATGGCCGGGGCCGGAATGCTGGAGGAATGGGAGTGCATTCCCAACGGGTCCGAGATGCGAATGCTCCCGGAGCGCCCCACGCGCGGTGAAGTGGTCTTCGGTGTCCTGGCGCACCAGACCCGGGCCAAGGGCGGGATGCTGGCATTGGAGGCCATGAAGCGACTGCCGGGTACCGGGGCGCACCTGGAGATCCACGGTGACGGCGACCGGCGCTGCCTGGCGTCCATGCGGGTCAGGGCCGAGAGTGACCGGCGGGTGTCTCTGGAAGGGCCCTACCGCCCCGCGGATCTCCCGCGGGTGCTGAGGGGGATCGACGTGGTCGTGGTCCCGTCGCTCTTCCCCGAGAACTGCCCGCTGGTGGTGCAGGATGCCCTGGCGGCCGGTAGGCCGTGCATCGTGCCCGCCGGCAGCGGCGCGGCCGAAGCCGTGAAGGGAACGGTGCACGGGCTGCACTACCGCAGGGGCGACGCCGAGTCGCTCTCGGTCGCGATGGGCAGGTTGGTCGCCGACAGAAGTATGCTGGACTCGATGCGCACCGCCCTGGAGGAACAGCGGCCGGTGCCCTCGAGGTCCGAGGTCGCCGGGCGCTACCTGGAAGTGTACCGGCGCAGCTGCCGGTGAGCGGGAGCGAATTCACTCAGCGGAGTTACTTACCTACGAAGTACATTTGAATGGAGCCCTTGAGACTTTTGCGCTGGACGGTGTGGTCTGCAACGGTATATTGGGCGCGCGTTGAACAGTTCGCCGGAAGGAGGATTCGGACAGTGGCAAAGAAATCTGCCAAGAGCAAGCTTCGCAAGGTTGGAAACGTCAACAAGCAGGTGCGCGACTTCAACAAGAAGATCGGCGCAAAGGTCAGGGAGTTGGCCCAGGGCAAGGGCGCAACCACCATCACGCTGGCCAAGGCAATCGGCGTGAGCCAGGCCCAGGTCTCGAGGCTCGAGAACGGCCTTCAGGGTTTCCGCAGCGCGACGCTCCTGAAGATCGCGATCGCCCTGGGTGTCAAGCCCCAGGATCTGCTGCCCTAGCTTTCGGCAATCAGGGTAATAATGAGCCGGGTCCGCGTCCTCAGGGTGCGGGCCCGGCTCGTTGCTATGGCTTGAAGACCTCGACCAGCTTGGGGTCGGCCTTCCAGTCGGTATCGAAGTACCCGGCGAGCACCGCCGGCGGTTCGCCCTCGCCTTCCTTGCCCGCGGTGAAGACTATGAAGTCGGGAATCAGGTCGAGCTTGTGGTTCTCCGCGGCGTCGCGGCCGTAGAGCAGCCCGGTACAGATCACCAGGTAGCGGTTGCGGTCTGGCGCCCAGGGATTGGGGCGGGTCAGGACCAGGCCGCGTTCCGGACCGAGCGGGGCCTTCCGGCCGGCGATGGCGAACTCCCCGTCGGTGAGACTGCACTCCAGGGTGGGGCGCGCTTCGGCCAGCAGCCTGCTCCTGGAGGGAGTGCAGAAGAGAATGATGCTCTTGCCGGCCTTTTCCTCGGGAGTCAGGTCCTTCTCGCACTTGACGGTCGGGCGTCCCTTGGCGAAGACCTCCCACTCCCGCGCGAAGATGCGCGCCTTGCCTTCGGTCGATTCCGGATCGACGTCGAGTCGCATGCCGTTCACCGCGGAGGTTTCGGTCTTGGCGGCGGGGCGATCGTAGACCACGATGAAGGGCGTGTTGCATGCCTCCTTCATCGGGCCGCAGAGCGCGGCGGTCTTGCGCCAGCGGCCCTCGCGCGGCGCGGACCTGAGCATCGCGCGGATGTCCCAGCGGTCCGGGTGCTTTTCGGGATCACGCTGGATGGCATTGATCACGTACTTCTCGAAGCCTACCGGTTTCAGGCCCCCGGGCGCGGGAATGTCCTTGAGGGTGAATTCCCGGACGTTGCTGGCCGTCACGGTGACCCTTCCCTGGTTGTCGTGGCTGACTTCCAGGTCGGCCGGTCCGGTCCAGCGGTCGATCAGGTCGATCCTGGCCCAGTGCAGCTTTCCGAACCTGGGGGAAAAGGTTCGCAGGCGCAGCGAAGCGTGGTCGCTGCGGAGCTTGCGGGACAGCAGCCACTGCATGGGTTCTCTCTTGGACATGAGGTCGAATCCCGCAAAGTGGTCGCCCTCGACTTCGAGGTACTTCACCGGGGCCTTCATGTTCTTCAGCTTCACGACCATGTCCCGGGTACCGGCTATCGGCACCATGGCGTCGCGGGTGGCGTGAACAACCATGGTCGGGACGGTGAGCAGGTTGACGGCCAGCCCCGACGGGTTGTCGACGTCCAGGCAGTAGCCCTTGTATACGGGCTGCCGGGCGCGGGGCTTGCCGACCAGGGCCTGTCGTTCGAGGTAGTAGGGCTCCGGGCGCGCGGCCAGGATCAAGAGCCCGGCGAACCTGTCGGGAAAGTGGGTGGCCAGGGTGTAGGCGCCGTACCCGCCCATGGAGTAGCCGTAGAGATAGATGCGCCTGCGGTCCACGGGATAGTGCCGGCAGGTCTCCTCGATGGCCCGCAGGACGTCTACTTCGCCGATGGAAACGAAGTCGGTGTTGGAGCGTCCGAAGGGCGCGAGCAGGATGGCTCCGCCGAGTTCCTCGGCCGCCCTGGCCAGATCCGACACTTCGCTCCACTCCACCCACTGGTGCTTGTTGTGCCCCGGGACGTAGCCGTGCAGGTAGACAACCAGCGGCAGACGGGCCCCCTGCTGCTCTGCGGGGTCGGTAAGGCGGCGGGGCACGTTCAGGCGATAGGGCTGGGCGGAGCCGTCGGTCGGGCACCAGTAGGCGCGTTCCAGCCAGCCGACGCGATTGGCCAGGGGGTCGACCTGCTTCTCGGCGGCGGCCAGGGCTTGTTTGCCCGACTTCAGTTCCTCCAGCGCGGCCTGCGCCTTGCTCTCTCCCGCGCCGAAGCCCAGGAGTATCAGTCTGCACTTCTCGGCCTTGAGAATCGCCAGGGCGACGTTGTCCATGCCCAGGCGCCGGCCGGCCTCGAGCGCGCGCTTCTCCAGGCGCTGCGCGGCGCTTTCGATGCCCAGGTTGGAGTAGAAGCGCATCGAGCGCTCGACCAGCAGGCGCCGGGAACCGGTCTCGCTGAGATTCGCCTGGCAGGTTATCTCGACGGCGTCGCCTGCGGGCAGCTTGACCTTGAGTTCCAGCGGGTCCTTGAGCAGTCCGGCGGCTTGCTGGGTCCTGCTGCACAGCGGCTTTGCGTCGGCGGAGGCCCCGTGCCGGGCGCAGATCTCCACGGTCAGGCTGCCGGTCACGCGGGGCGCCGAACCGCCGCGCACCACCCGGAGCGTGAGCTCGTCTCCCGGGTCGGCCCAGACCGAGAAGCGGTCGCGCGTCAGCCACATCGTCGAGGCCAGCAGCTTCATCCTCTCGAGTTCGGATCGCCCGGAGATCGACAGGGCCATGGTCTCGGGCGCGGCTTCGAAGTCCCTGCCGAAGAGGCGGTCGTCTGAGGCCTTGCCGGCCTCGCGGCGCAGGCAGCAGAGCAGCACCGCGCTGCCTGACTTCGAACGGGTCTCGACAATAATCGGATTGGCGCCGGCCTTGAGCTCCAGGTCGGCGTCGATCTCGTGGACGCCCAGTTCAGGGTGAAGCCTGCTGGTGCCGACGGGCTTGCCGTTGACCCAGACGCGACACTCCCCCAGCGTACGCAGCAGCAGGCTGCGCCTGCCCCCGCCCTTGCTGAGCAGGGAGCCGGCGGCGTAGAAGACCCCGGCGGTTCTTGCCGGTCTGTCCGCGTTTTCGCCGGCGGGTTGCGCCGGGTCCGGAGGCCCTTCCGCGGTCCAGGGTTTGCCGGCCAGCGTGACCATGTTCTGCCCGGCGGTGACCAGGCGCCAGCGGGCCCCGCCGACCTCGGTCTTTTCGGCAATGCCGGCGAGCTTCTGTGGTTCCGGGAGCGGCTTGTCCAGCGGTCCGGCGACCAGCCACGCGGTGTGATAGCCGCCCCTGGGCGGCAGGAACTCGGTGGCCGCGGGGGCTCCCGAGCCGCGGATCATCCAGATGGAGCCGGCCAGCGCCGCGATCAGCAGCGCGGCGATCAGCAGACGCCTGGGGAGGTTCGGTCCGGTATCGGTCATGGCTCGATCTCCAGTACGGATACGAAACCGGGGCGAGCCGCTGGGCCCGCCCCGGGAAACTGCGCGTTCAGGGCAGCAGTTGGCAGACCAGGTCGCCTACCTCGCTGGTGGAGTAGCCCATGCGCCCGGCGGCCATGCTCTCGAGCTTCTCGCCGGTAACGATGCGCACCGCCTTCTCGATGCTGGCGCCGACCTCGTCGAGTCCCAGGTGCTCGAGCATCATCTGCATCGAACAGATCGCGGCCAGGGGGTTGATCACCCCCTTGCCGGTGTACTTGGGCGCGCTGCCGCCGATGGGCTCGAACATGCTCACGCCCTCGGGGTTGATGTTGCCGCCCGCGGCGATGCCCATCCCGCCCTGGGTGATGGCGCCCAGGTCGGTGATTATGTCGCCGAACATGTTGCCGGTGACCAGCACGTCGAACCACTCGGGGCTCTTGACCATCCACATGCAGGTGGCGTCGACGTGGTAGTAGTCGCGGCGCACGTCGGGGTATTCACTTTCGCCCATGGCGTTAAAGGCGCGCTCCCAGAGGTCGTACACGTAGGTCAGCACGTTGGTCTTGCCGACCAGGCCCAGGGTGTTCTGCTCGCCGAGGCCCCGGGCCTTCTTGCCGTGGGCCCGTGCGTACTCGAAGGCGTACTTCAGGCAGCGATCAACCTGGAAGCGATTGTAGACCATGCTCTGGACCGCGACTTCCTCGGGCGTGTCCTTCATGGAAATGCCGCCGGTACCGGTGTAGATGCCGCCGGTGTTCTCGCGGACCACCACGTAATCGATCTGCTCGGGAGTCTTGTCCTTGAGGGGGCAGGGTACCCCGGGGAAGAGCTTGACCGGGCGCAGGTTGATGTACTGGTCGAGTTCGAAGCGCAGCTTGAGCAGCAGTCCCTTCTCGAGAATGCCGGGCTTGACTTCGGGGTGTCCGATGGCGCCCAGCAGGATGGCGTCGAAACCGCGCAGCTCCTCGACGACCGAGGGGGGACAGATCTCCCCGGTCTTCTTGTAGCGTTCGCCCCCGAGGTCGAACTCGACCCTCTCGGTCCTGAAACCGTATTTCTCCCCGGCGGCGTCGAGCACCTTGACGGCCTCGGCCGTGACTTCCGGACCGGTGCCGTCACCGGGAAGTACCGCGATCTTGAATGACTTGGACATGCTGGCTCCTGATGGCTGCGAACGGCCGCATCCCACGGCGGCCCAACGAAGTGCGGATTCTATCCCGTCGCCGTGGCCCAGGCAAGTGCGTGTGTTCCGGTATCTGGACGGGCCGCGGGAAGGCACTCTTTCCCTCGCGCGGAGAGCGCTTTGGCGTTAGGATGGCAATCCTTCGACGGGGCAGCGAATGCCGGGAAGAGCGCTTTGCTGGGCAACTACGTACCATTAGCCGACGATCAGCTCAAGAGGATCGGCGCGTGGACCGCGCTGGTCGGCGTGACCGTGTCGATCATGGTGGCCTGGTTCACGGTCTTCGTACAGGAGCCCGGCGAATACCGGGTGGACGACGCCTGGGCGCAGGCGGCGACGGTCTGTGCGTATCTCTGCCTCTTCTCGCTGGGCCTGGGGATGGCTATCGCGTTCATGCCCGAGCTGCGCCGCACCGGGCCGTTCGCCTCCCGACTCCTGCGCGCCGAGCGCCGCAACCTGCGGGCCGGGCGCGGACTCTTCGCGACCGCCGCCTGGGCGGTAATGCTCGGCAGCGGTATGGTCTTCTTCATGGTCTGCGCGGGATACGGGTTCGACGGCGGCAAGGCCCGCTCGGGGATGGTCTTCTTCTTCATAACCCCGATCATCGCCTTCTTCGGGATATCGCTGCTCGTGCCCGTTATCGTCTCGGCCTCGACGGCCATCGGCCTGGCCAGCGCCCGGCGCACCGGCGGCGCCCGGGACCTGCTGCTGGCCCCGCCGACTTCCGAGTCGCTGGGCTGGGCAGTGGTGAGCGCCAACGTCCTGCGCGGGCTGTTCGTGCTGGCCGCCGTGCTTCCCTACTACGCGATAACGCTGCTGGTCTTCGCCGAGGAGTCCACCTACGAGAGCCAGACGCCGATGATCGTCACCGCGATCGTGCTGCTGCCCCTGGGATTGCTCCTGGAGTACTGGCACTTGCGCGCGGGCGCCGCGGTGGGTGCCTGGGCCGGCGCGGCTGTGCCGGTGCCCGCGGCGGCGGCACTGATCGCGGCCATGATCATGGTCGCCAGTTGGTTCGTTCGCCTGATTGCCTGCGTGATCTGCTTCGCGATCGGGCAGGAAGCCTATCGCGGCAACTTCGCGGAGTTCTGGACCTGGCCGGCGCTGTTCGTGCCCGCCTGCTGGTGCGCGTCGGCGGTCGCCGGGAAGTTCTTCATGTGGCTCTGCCGACGTTCGATGGCGCTTCCGCTTTCGCTGCGCATGGGCACCTGGTTCCTGCGCAACGGCGATCGCCTAGCGGGGCTATCGGGCGAGGGCGTCGAGGGTCTCGGCGGGATCATCGCGGGGATAGACCCACACGTGCCGCGCGCAAGGATCGCCCGCGACTACAAGAAGGGATTCCTGGGCGTCTGGCTGCTGGCCTTCGCCGCGGCGATCAGCATGCTGATCGCCGGCGAGACGGCTCGCGACTTCAGCTATGTCCTGCGTCCCCTCCTCGAGACCCGCGATGTGCCCGCCGCCGCCAACTGGCTCTTCTACATCCTGTTCGTCGTCTTCAGTGCGCTCAGCGGCGGCGCGGTCTTCCTGGTGAATCTCATCAGACGCCAGATCGACTCCCTGAAGCACAGCGAAGTCGTGCGCTGAGCGGCAGCGGCGCGGCACAACGTGCCGGCCTCATCCATCAAGAAGGAGTCCTGGTTCACACGCCGTTGGCCACTGGCCACTGGCCGCTGGCCAGCGGCCGTGATGTCGCTTCCCAGGCCTCAGACGTCGACGGATTCGGCGCCCCAGATTTCCTCGGCGTACTGCCGTATGGTCCGGTCGCTGGAGAACCCGCCCATGCGCGCGACGTTGAGGATCGCCTTGCGAGACCACTCCTCCTGGTCTAGGTAGGCACTCGCGGCGCGCTGCTGGCAATCGCAGTAGGCGGCGTAGTCGGCCATGACCATGAAGCGGTCGCGGCCGAGCAGTTCGTCCATCAGCGGCCGGAAGGCGCTGGGGTCGTCGGGCAGGAAGTGGCCCGAGGAGATCATGTCCACCGCCAGCTTCAGCTCGGGGTCCTGCTCGTAGTAGTCCGAGGGGCTGTAGCCCTTCTGCTGGAGTTCGAGGACCTCCTCGGCGGTCAGGCCGAAGAGGAAGAAGTTGTCCGCGCCCACCGCCTCGCGGATTTCAATGTTGGCGCCGTCGAGGGTGCCAACCGTCAGCGCCCCGTTGAGCGAGAGCTTCATGTTGCCGGTGCCGGAGGCCTCGTAGCCCGCCGTAGATATCTGCTCGGAGATGTCCGCCGCGGGGATGACCTTCTCCGCCATTGAAACCCGGTAGTTGGGCAGGAAGACCATCTTGAGCAGGTGGTTGGTTTCCTTGTCGCGGTTGATGCTGGAGGCCACCGCGCAGCACAGCCGGATGATCAGCTTGGCCGCGGTGTAGGCCGGGGCCGCCTTGCCGCCGATCATCACCGTGCGGGGCACGAAGCCGTCGCGCTCGCCGGACTTCAGGCGGTTGTAGGCGGTGACTACGTGCAGGACGTTCATCAGCTGGCGCTTGTACTCGTGGATGCGCTTGACCTGGACGTCATAGATCGATTCGGGATCGACCTCGACGCCGGTGTCGGCCCGCACCACCTCGGCCATGCGCCGCTTGTTGGCGGCCTTGACCTCGCGGAAGTGCGCGCGGAACTCCGCGTCGTCGGCCAGCGGTTCGAGCTTGCGCAGGCGTGCGAGGTCGCGGGTCCAGACGGTTCCGATGTGGCTGGTGATCAGCGTCGAAAGCGCGCGGTTGGCCTTGCGCAGCCAGCGCCGCGGGGTGACCCCGTTGGTCTTGTTGTTGATCTTCTCAGGCCAGAACTCGTGGAAGTCCGCGAAGACCCGATTCCTGAGGATCTCGGTGTGCAGCGCGGCCACGCCGTTGACCGAGTGGCTGCCGATGATGCCCAGGTGGGCCATGCGGATCTTGCGTTCGCGGCCCTCCTGCACGATGGACATGCGCCGCAGGCGATCGTGGTCGCCGGGGTAGCGCTTCTGGACCTCGCGCAGAAAGCGGTGGTTGATTTCGAAGATGATCTCCTGGTGACGGGGCAGCAGCCTCTCGACCAGCTTGCTCGGCCAGGTCTCCAGCGCCTCGGGCAGTATCGTGTGGTTGGTGTAGCCGAAGACCCGGGTGACGATGTCCCAGGCCGGGTCCCACTCGTAGTCGAACTCGTCGACCAGCACGCGCATCAGCTCGGGTATGGCGATCGCCAGGTGGGTCTCGTTGAGCTGGATGGCGACCTTCTCGGGCAGGTCGTCCAGCGTGTCGTGGTGCTTGCGGTACCGTCGCAGGATGTCCTGGAGCGCCGCGGCGGCCAGGAAGTACTGTTGCTTGAGGCGCAGTTCCTTGCCGATGATGTTGGCGTCGCTGGGATACAGCACCTTGGAGATGTTCTCGCTGCGCACCTGGGCGTCGGCGGCCCGGATGTAGTCGCCGTCGTTGAAGTACTCCAGGTCGAACTCCTTGGGACTCTGCGCGGCATACAGCCGCAGGGTGTTGCAGGTGCGGTTGCCGTAGCCGGGGACCGGGGTGTCGTAGGCCATGGCCAGGACTGTTTCCCGGGGAACCCATTTGAAGCGGATGCGGTCGTCCTCTCCGGTGAAGCGCTCGGTGTGGCCGTAGAAGCCCACCGGGAAGGTGTACTCCGGCCGGGGCAGTTCCCAGGGGTTTCCGAGGCGCAGCCAGGGATCGGGTTCCTCCCGCTGTCGGCCGTCGGCGATGCGCTGGTTGAACATGCCGTACTCGTAGCGGATTCCGCAGCCGTAGCTGGGAATGCCCAGGGTGGCCATGGAGTCCAGGAAGCATGCGCCCAGGCGTCCCAGGCCGCCGTTGCCCAGGCCCGCGTCGAACTCCTGCTCGCGGAGCTCCTCGAGGTCCACGCCCAGCGCGTCAAGCGCGTGGTGGCAGGCGTCGTAGGCCTCCAGGTTGATCAGGGCGTTGCCCAGCGTGCGACCGATCAGGAACTCCATGGAGAAGTAGTAGACGCGCTTGACGTCCCTGTCGTAGTAGGCGCCCTGGGTCTTCATCCAGCGTTCGACCAGGCGGTCGCGCACCGCCAGGGCGGTGGCGCAGAAGCGGTCGTAGTCGGTGGCCGTGTGGCGGTCCTTGGCCAGCGAGAACTTGATGTGGTCGGCGATCGACTGTTTGAAGTCCTCGCTGGACATGCCCTGCAGGCTGGCGGGAATGCGCTGGGGCTCGGGGGTCGGGGCGCCGGCGCTGCTCTCGCCGCCGGGGGTGCTGCTGGCCTGGTTCTCGCGCTTGGGCATGGATGGGCTCCTGAGTTGACCGCGCGGGATTGTAGGCAACCGCGGGGCGCAGAGCAAGAGCGCGTGTTTGGGTGCACTTGTGCACGCCGGCGCGCGGCGCGTGGCCCGGCGCAAGTCACCGGGAACGGGGGATTTGGGGCCAGGGCTATCGCATTTGACTCAACAGCATTTTGACTGCGGGCCGATGAGAAATCTGGCGGGGGCTGGCGGCGAGTTGACAGTGTCAGAGGGTTCCCCTCGCATCTTCTGATATGAGGGGAACCCTCTTCCCGGTCTTGTGGCGCTCCCGCGCCAGGGCACGGCCGCCCGCAACCGGCGCGCCAGCGCGCCAGGGCCCGCGCTGTCACGCCGGCTGCGTGGGGGCCGATCCGTGCGCCTCTCTCCCGTCGCAGAACGCTGGCGTCCTCTGGCCGACTGGGGTGGTGGCGCCGGCGGCAGTGAGGCGCGAAGCGCGCCAGCGCTCCGGACTCCGCAGAACTTTGATTGCCGCCGTGCCGCGGACGCGCCCCGCCGCGTGGTCCGGAAGCACCTGCCTTAATTGAATGGGGTTGACTGCGCATCGTCGGTGAGAGGCTGATCGCCTATATGAAGAAGGCCGGCAGGAAGAACGAGCTGGCCCGTTTCGGGCCGGCGTTCCGGAAGTCGTTCCCGGCGAAGAGGAAGTAGGCCTCAGCTTCCTGCCCCGCGTTCTGCCCGCCAGAAAATCGCGCATGGGTTGAGACTCCCTGGCACCCGCACGGCGCGCGGGCTATCCAGGCTGCCGGGCGGAGAAGCCGGGAAGGGGCCGGTTTTACCCTGTTGCCCTCACCGTCCCAGCTGCTAGAATCCGTTTCGAAGCGCCGTTTTCGATTCTCGGAGCCCTTCGCCCATGAGCAGACTCCTGAAAGTTCTGACGCTGGCCGTGCTGCTGGCGACCTCGGCCGCGCTGGCGGCGGACGTCAGGCCGGTGAGCGAACCGCGGGCGGGTGACGTACTCGCCGAGTTCGCGTGGCGCTTTCCGGGTGAGCCCATCCTGGCCAAGGTGAAGGTCGACGACAGGGAGCACCTCTTCGTCGTCGACACCGGGGCGACCTACTGCGTACTGGACTCCTCGCTGCGCGAGAAGCTCGGCCGGGTCAGGCGCGTCCAGCGGACGGTCATCGGCAAGACCACCCGGGCTTTGCGCGCCTACCGTCTCAAGGCGCGGCTGAGCGTCAGCGGGGTGCCCGTTCCCGGCGATTCCGACGTGCTCTGCCTGGATCTCGAGCAGGTGCGCCAGGTTACCGGCCTGGAGATCCGCGGGATCCTGGGCATGCAGTTCCTGCGGAACCACGTGCTGCGCCTGGAATTCGACCGGCGCAAGGCGCAACTGCTGCCCGCGGGGGTAAGGCCCGGCCGCGACTGGGGCCGGCAGCTCAGCCTCCGCGAGGGCGACCTGCTGCTGTGTCCCTACGTGATGGTCTTCGTCGGCGGCGCCGGGGCGCGGCCCTTCCTGGTCGATACCGGGGCGCGCGGCATCGGCATGGTTGCCCGCGCCGCGTTCGAAGGCGCGGCGCGCGGGAAGAAAGTCGAGACCGTGACGGCCACGGCGCTGGGCGCGGAGCGTTCGAGGTCCGCGCGCGGCAGCGCCATCAGCATTGGGGGTTTCGGTGTGCCCAACCCGGTGCTGACAGAGGGAGAGCAGAACATCACCGGGCTGGAGATGCTCTCGCGCTTCACCGTGACGCTGGACTTCCCCCGCGGGAAGATCTACCTGGCCCCGGGGCAGCGCTTCGGCGCCGTGGACCCCGGCTACCCGTCCGGTCTGCGGCTCATGAAGGACGGCGGCCGGGTCCTGGTTCACTCGGTGCTGGACAACAGCTCTGCCGCGAAGGCCGGTGTCGAACGCGGCGACCGGCTCCTGGAGTGCAACGGCCGCCGTGCGGAGGCTTGGGCCCTGGCCGAACTGCGCGCCCTGGGGGCGGAGGGCAAGGTCGGTGAGATGACCCTGAAGCTGCGGCGTGGCAAGCGGGATCTGGAGAAGAAGCTGGTGCTTCGGGACTTGATCCCGCCGCTGCCCCTGCCCGCGTTGCACGCCGCGGTGCTGGCCGGCGACCTCAGGGCGCTGCGGGCCGCGCTGGACGCCGGCGCCAGGCCGGACGAAGCGGGCGATGCGCGAGTCAGCGCGCTGCACCTGGCTGTCGCGCTGGGGCGCCGCCGGGCGGCCGACCTGCTGCTCAAGAGAGGCGCGGCGATCGGGGCCCGGGACGGGCGGCGCTTCACCGCGCTGCACCTGGCGGCGGCCAACGGTGACCTGAAGATGATGTCCCTGCTGCTGAAGCGGGACGCGGGGGTCAACGTCGAGACCGCCGCGGGGTGGACGCCGCTGCACTTTGCGGCGGCCGGCCGGTTCGCAAGCGCCGCCGGGCTGCTGCTGAAGAGAAGGGCGATTCTGGTGGACGTGCGCGACCGGGTGCGGGCCACGCCGATGCTCTACGCCTGCGCCTCGGGGAGTGCCGAGGTGGTCAGGCTGCTGCTCGGGGCGGGGGCCGACGTCAAGGCCAGGGGGCGGGGCGGCGGTTCGCTGCTGCAGGCCGCGGCCAGCAACGGGCGGATCGAGGTCATCAGCCTGCTGCTGGATGCCGGGCTTTCGATCGAGACCGTCAACGATGCCGGGGCCACCGCGTTGCACTGGGCGGCCTCGCACGGTCACACCGGGGCCGTCGAACTCCTGCTGCAGAAAGGGGCCAAGGTCGACGCGCTGACCTCGGTGGGCACCACGCCGCTGCACGCCGCGGCGCACACCGGCCAGACCGGGGCCGCCCGGCGGTTGCTCAAGGCCGGGGCGGACATCGGCGCGGCCAACAAGCGTGGGGAGACGCCGATACACTTCGCGGCGGTGTTCGGCCAGCAGGAGACGCTCGAGTTCCTGCTGGCCAGCGGCGCCGGTGTCAACGCCAGGAGCAAGGCGGGAATGACACCGCTGCTCTTCTCGCTGCGCGACGGGCACGACGAGATGGCCCTGTACCTCATCGCCAGGGGAGCGGATGTCAAGGCCAGGGCCTACGGGACCACCGTGATGCACGCCGCGGCGGGCAGCGGCTGCGTCGGGACTGTGCGCAAGCTGATCGCCGGCGGCTTCGGACTGGAGGTGCGCGACGGCGCCGGCAACACACCGCTGCAGACCGCGGTCTGGATGCAGCAGAAGGAGGTGGCAGCTCTTCTGCTGGAGAAGGGTGCCGCAACGTCGAAAACAGTGCCGGCAGCCGGGCGCTGGACCTTGCCCGGCATCGAAAGAACAGGGGCATCGAGGCGCTGCTCCTCAAGCACGGTGCCGGGGAACGCAACAAGCTGTTCCGGGAGGACTAGCAGGCCGTTGGAAACGGCCTGCTGGAGCAGGAGAGCAGTTGAACAGTCGAGCAGTCGTTCGACATGGCTCACGACCTCAACATGAGCGACCCTGAGCTTGTCGAAGGGTTGATGCGGCAAGGGCCACATCGGGAAGGTTGATCCGCTCCTGCCCCGGCGCGCCGCAGCCATGCTCAGCCGCAGGCGTAGCAGGGCCCGGGCGCGGGGGAGTGAGACTGCCCAACAGATATGAGACTGCCCACCAGGTGCGATCGAGACTATGCCCTCGCAAGGCACGGTTTTATGGCTTCTTGCGTTTCCGGCGGGCGTGGCATGCCGATTGGTATGAGACTGGCAGGCCGGCGGTGGCAAGGTTGCTCCAGGCCCGGTGCCCGGGGGGCTGACCGCCGCGAGGGGACTCGATTCCGGGAGGTTGCGATGTGGGTCCTGGTTCTGTACGGGCTGATCGGCGTGTTGCTGATCGGCGGTTGCGTGGTTTTCTACATCTTCGCGGTTGCGTCGCGCAAGTCCTACAGTTGCCCGCAGTGTGGCGAGCGCTACACCAGCGAGTACCTGGACGCGCAGCGCTGCGGGCACTGCGGTGCTGAACTCAGGAGGGAGGCGTAAGCATGGTGCGTAGAGACGATCTGCTGGCCGGCACCCGACCGGAAATCACCGGCGGGAAGATCATCCTCACCGGCGCTGAGGGGTTCGACGGCTACGAGATCATGGAGTACCGGGGAATGGTCTGGGGGATCTCGGTTCGTGCCAAGGACATGGGCCAGGACTGCGCCATGGGCTGCAAGCACATGACGGGCGGCGAACTCAGCAGCTACAGCCAGCTGGGAGACGAGTCCAGACAGCAGGCCATCGACCGCATGATCTCCATGGCCGCCAGGCAGCAGGCGAACGGAATCATCAACGTCGAGTTCGAACTGACCGGGGCCCAACAGGGCGCCAGCCAGGTAGTGGTCCACGGCACCGCCGTGGTCATCAAGCCAGTGGTCAACTACGTGCCGACCGGTGCTGTCGGCAACATCCTCGCGGACATCGAAGAGAACCTCGAGAAGGGGCCGGGGGGCTGAGCGTGAACCGGGCGTTGGGCCTGCGGGTCCGCCTTCTCTGGCTGAAGCACGCGTGGAGCTTCAACTGGGCGCACAAGCCCCTGTGCGAGCGGTTCAGGGAGAACGTACTGCGCATCGGCCCGCTCAGGGTGTGCCGCAGTTGCACCTGCGTCTACGCCGGGGTGGGCCTTGCCGGCGGGACGCTGCTGATGACCATGCCCGGGGTGCGGGCCTGGATGCTGGCGGTACTGGTCGCGTTGCTGGCGACGGTGTTTGCGGGCTCGATGCCGCGAGTGTACGGGACGCTGCCGCGGCTGCTGCGCGACGCCCTGCGCTTCGGTGCGGGCGCGCTCTTCGCGCTGGCGACCTACGTCGGTCTTGCCGGCAGCCCGGTGGCGGGCCTGGCGGCGCTGTCGCTGATCTACGCCTTCTGGCGGGTCTACTTCTCGCGGCGCGCGCGGCGCAAGCTGCGGGAGTGCGATGGCTGCCCCGAGCTCTGCGCCGATCGGATCTGCAGCGGCTTCGCCGCGCAGGCCGAGCATGTCAGGGCCTACCAGCGCGAGGCCACCGAGTTGCTCTACAGCAACGGGGGCGCCGCGCTTCCGGGTTTCACCCCGCGCCGTGGCTCTCCTGGCCGTAGTAGGCCCCGTCGCCGTGCTTGCGCAGGAAGTGCTTCTCGAGGAGTTCCTGCGAGATCGGTGCCGCCGCGGGGTTGATCTGCAGGGTGCGGGAGGCAGCCCGGCAGACGGCTTCCAGCACTGCGGCGTGGTGGACCGCCCCGTGGGGATCGCTGCCCCAGGTGAAGGGCCCGTGGCCGGTGACCAGCGCGGCGGGCACTTCCAGGGGGTTGGCGCCGGCCAGGCGCTCGACGATCACCGCTCCGGTGCTGGCTTCGTAGTCCGAGGCGATCTCCCCGGAACGGGGGGCGCGGGCGCAGGGCACCGCTCCCCGGAAGTAGTCCGCGTGGGTGGTGCCCAGCGCGGGGACGTCCCGGCCGGCCTGTGCCCAGGCGGTGGCCCACGAAGAGTGCGTGTGGGTTACCCCGCCGATTCCCGCGAAGGCCCGGTAGAGCTCGAGGTGCGCGGGGGTGTCCGAACTGGGTCGCAGGTCGCCCTCGAGGACGCTGCCGTCCTCCAGCGACACGACCACCATGTTGCCGGGCGTGAGCCTCTCGTATTCCACTCCCGACGGCTTGATCACGACAGCGCCGGCGGCGCGATCGACGCCGCTGACGTTTCCGAACGTGAAGATTACCAGCCCGTGTTCGACGAGTTCGCGGTTGGCGCGACAGACCCCTTCCCTGAGTTCCTCGAGCACAGTTGCTCCTCCCTGCCTCAGCCCGCGCCGCGCGCGGCGGTGCGGATCTCGATCAGGTCCTTCATGACGTCGTAGAGGTCCGCGTCGGCCGAGCGCGTGCCGAAGGCGTCGTGCAGCCGCCGGTATACCCGGTAGAGCCGCTCGTATACCGGGCGCGCCTCCGCGCTCGGGGTGTAGACCCGGGGCTTGCGCCCGGTCATGCGCTCCTGTGCGGCGGGGAAGTCCGGGTAGCCGCCGGCCTTCTCGCCGGCGACCACCGCGCCGGCCACGCAGGCTCCCAGCGCACAGGCCTGCGCGCTGCGGGCCACGTTGATGGGCCGGCCGGTGACGTCGGCCAGGATCTGCATGACCAGCTCGCTCTTTTCGGCGATCCCGCCGCAGCCCACGACTTCGCCGACCTTCACGCCGTATTCCTCGAAGCGGTTCATGATGGTCAGCGCGCCGAAGGCGGTGGACTCGATCAGCGCGCGGTAGATCTCCGGGCCGTCGGTGTGCAGCGTCTGGCCGACGAGCATCCCGGTGAGTCGCTGGTCGACCAGCACCGTGCGGTTGCCGTTGTTCCAGTCCAGGGCCACCAGCCCGGACTCGCCCGGGCGCAGCCTGGCGGCCGCGGCGCTGAGCGCCTGGTGCGAGCCGGCTTCCTCCCCGCCGGGGCGGATGCAGCTGACGAACCAGTTGTAGATGTCCCCGAAGGCGGACTGGCCGGCCTCCAGCCCGTAGTAGCCGGGCAGTATCGAGCCGGGCACGATGCCGCACAGCCCGGGGATGTCGTCCAGCGGCCCATCTCCCGGCGCGACCATCATGTCGCAGCAGCTGGTGCCCATGATCTTGACCAGCACGCCCGGTGCGATTCCCGAGCCCACCGCACCGAGGTGGGCGTCGAATGCGCCGGCGGCCACGGGGATGCCGGCGCTCAGGCCCAGCCTGCCGGCCCACTCCTCGCAGAGCTTGCCGGCGCATTCGGCGGAGGTCAGCGCCCGGGCGTAGAGCCGGGTGCGCAACTCCGCGAGCTCGGGGGCCAGTTGGCCCAGGAACTCCCCGTCGGGGAGTCCCTTCCAGGCCTCGGCGTACATGGCCTTGTGGCCTGCGGCGCAGACCCCGCGAACCACCTCTGCGGGCGAGCGTCGTCCGCAGAGCACCGCGGGAACGAAGTCGGCCAGTTCCACCCAGGAATCAGCGGCGGCGAAGACCTGCGGTGCGCTGCGCAGGCAGTGCAGGATCTTGCTGAAGAACCACTCCGAGGAGTAGATCCCGCCGCACCTGGCCAGGTACTGCGGGCGTATCCGGCCGGCCAGCGCGGTGATCTCCTCGGCCTCGGCGTGCGCAGTGTGGTCCTTCCACAGCCAGGCCATGGCGGCGGGCTGTTCCTCGAATTCGGGCTTGAGCCCCAGCGGGATCATCCCGGCGTCGACCGGGATCGGCGTGCTCCCGGTGGTTGCCACGCCGATGCCGATGACGCGCGCGGGGTCGAACGCGGAATCGCCCTGCCGCGCGTTCTCGAGGGCCCCGCGAACCGCGGCGGCGGTTCCCTCCAGGTAGTCGGCGGGGTGCTGCCGCGCCAGGTTGGGGTCGGAGGACAGGAGTATCCCCGCCTCGCCGCGCGCGTAGTCGTGGACCCAGGTGCCCAGTTCCGTGCCGTCGGACACGTCGGCCACCAGCGCGCGGACGCTGTTGGTCCCGAAGTCAAGTCCCAGGGTGCAGGCTGCCGCCATGGATTCGGCTCCTCTCTGCTGCTCCGGCAGGCCGTTCTCAGGCCGGCTGCCAGGTCAGGCTCGGGCGCGATTGTCGCGACCGGGGCCTGGCTTGGCAAGCGCCACGGCCCGCCAAGAGCGAGGCGCGAGCGCCAGGGTACTTGTCCCCGGATAGGGGCGGGGTATGATAGTGGGTGAGCCCGGTGTGGCGGACTGATCGGAAGGGACACGACTATGAACGGATATGACCTTGATGAGACCGGACGGCCCTCGCAGGAAGCGCGGCAGATGGCCATGCTGGCACACCTGCTGGCGCTCCTCACGGGATTCATCGGGCCGTTGATATTCTACTGCGTGCGCAAGGACGACGACGAGTTCGTGCGTTTCCACACGCTGCAGGCAGTCTACTTCGAACTCCTGGCTATCGTGTTCGTCTTTCTGACCTGCGGCTTCGGAGGGATCGTGATCTTTATCTACAACATCATTGCCTGTATGAGGGCCAACGACGGCGAGTGGTATCACTACCCGATTGCCGGCGAGTGGGCGCGCAGGTAGAAGCGGTCTGTATCACACAAATTAACGAGTATTGATCGGGCGCCTATCCAATGCTCTTATCGCAAGTCACGCATTAGCGAGTGATGCGTGCGACAGTCAGTTTTTGCCGAGAATTCGGCAACTACTGAACGAATACGGGGTATGATACAGATGTGATGCAGAGAAAGAACGAGCCCAGAAGCACCGGCAAGAGCAGTCGGCGGGTCGCCCAGGACCTCGCCGAATTCCTCCGCCGTGAGATCGAGACCGGCAGCGTGCGCCCCGGCAACTTCCTGCCCTCTGTGCGCGAACTTATGAAGGAGCACGGGTCCGCTTCGCTGACCGTGCAGCGCGCCCTGAAGAGACTCGAGGAGGAGGGGCTGGTTGCGGCCGAGCCGCGCCAGGGTTATCGCGTTCTGCAGCAGGGCGCGGCGGCCTTCGCAGGGCAGCGGGTTTCCTTCGTGCTCTCATCCTGGTGCGAACCCGGAACGGGCGGGGGCTTCTCTCGGGAACTGACGTCCCTGCTTCAGGACGGGGCGGAAGCCCGCGGCATGAGGCTGACGACCCTGGTCATCGGCCGGGAGAGCGCCGCCGAGACCCTCAAGCGCGTCCGGGCGGAGGGGTCCGGGGGAATCATCCTGGACACCGCGTATCCCGAGCTTGCCGAACTCGCCGGCCGGGCCGGCATCGGCGTGGTGGTGGTCGACAGCTGGGCCCGTGGCGCGGAGTTCGACGCCGTGGTCCAGGACGATTTCAACGGCGGCCAGATGGTCGGCGAGTACCTCGCCTCGCGCGGACACAAGAGGATCGGGTGGCTGGGGCCGGAGAACAGGGACCAGCACTACCGCGAGCGCCGGGGCGGCGTGGAGATCGGCCTGAGCGAAGCGGGGATGACGCTGGGTCGCAGCTGCGACGTGGATTTCGACTCCGGAGAACTGCACGAGGCGGCCCAGGTGATGCTCACCGGGAAGAACAGGCCCACGGGGGTCTGCGCGTTGTGGACCCGGGCGGCCAGCGCGCTGAAGGAGGCGGGGCTGGAGGCGGGGCTGAAGCTGGGCGAGGACCTGGAGATCGTCACCTGGACCACGGAAGAGAACTACGAGGTGCAGGGCAGCAAGCACGGGTCGGGCATGCCGACGGTCGTGTGGAGTTTGCGGGCCATGGCCGACGCGGCGCTCTCGCGGTTGGCGGCGCGCATGGCCGACCCCGGGATCTCAGTGGTGCGAGTCAACATCCCCACGCGCCTGGTGGGCGTGGCGGGGGATTGACAGGCGGGACTCTGCCCGATGGGCGGGAAGGAGGTCGTTTCGTATGAACGTGGTTCTGGCACTGGCTGTAGGCCCCCTTACCGAGGTACTCATCGGTGCAGGGCTGATTGGCGGCATCCTCCTGATCGCGGGCGTTGCCCGCTACGTCAACGCCCGCAAGGCTGCCCGGGAAGCGTCTGAGCGGCGCCAGCCGGAGGGAGCCGGCGACTGAACGTGTTCCGAGCGGCGCCCGCCCCGGTGCGGGCGCCGCTCGTCCTGCATTCTGTTCCCAACTGCACCACGCGGCGCGATCCGGGTTTGTTCATCGACTGAGAGGGCGGTCTCCGGCCCGAGGCTACCGGTGACGGTGTCGCCGGAGGGCGCCTGCAGCAGCCTCTGCAAGGAGCGCGATTGATCTGGCCGTCAGCCAGCAAGGGCAGGGGAGGCAAGCCCGGAGTAGACCGGGAACTGCTCGAGGCCGGGCAGTTCGGCTCCCGCTCGAAGCTCGACCGGTTGACCCGCGAGGCCGGGAGCTTCTTCCGGTTCCTGAAGCTGCTGGCCCCCTACAAGAGCAAGGTGGTGCTGCTGCTCCTGCTGATCCTGGTGGGGGTGCCCCTCGGCGAGATCGGCATGTTCCTCAGCAGGGTCATGATCGACGACGTGATCCTGAACTTCGACGCCACCGTTGGCGAGCGCCTGAATCTCCTGTACGTGCTGCTGGCGGTCCAGGTGGGGTTCTGGCTGGTGCACCACGCCTTCGGGGTGGTGCGCCAGGTGATGAGCTACTACCTGGACCTCTCGGTATCGATACGCCTCAAGAAGCTGTTCTACGACCACCTGCACCGCCTGGACCTGGCCTTCCTGCGCACCCGTCCGGTGGGCGAGCACATGTACCGCACCACCGCGGACACCACCGGGGGCGGCCGCGCGGGGGTGATCTACATGATCACCGACGACATCCCCGAGGCCTTCTCGTTGCTCTACCGCGTGGCCTGGGCGGCGGCCCTGCTGGTGATGGTCGACTGGCGGATACTGGCGATCACTCTCCTCTACATCATGCCCTACACCGGGCTGTCGCACTACCTCTACACCATCCGCAAGTCCTTCATGCGCCGGCACAAGATCCAGGCCCAGCGGATGACCGCGGTGCTGCGCGACGGGCTGCGCGGCGCCGGAACCGTGAAGGGGTTCGGGAACATCGGGCGCCAGGTACAGCGGTACGCGCGTTACGTGCTGGCCGAGCGCCGGGCCTGGTGGCGGCTGGAGCTGCTGTACCTGGCGACCATCAGGGTGATCCTCTGGATGGTCGAGGTTGTGACCCTCGAGGGCCTGTGGATCTACGCGATGTACGGGGTGATGGTCGGCCACCTGAGCCTCGGCGAGCTGTACGTGGTGCTGCGCCTGAGCGGGAGCGTGCGCGCGCCGCTGGAGCGCTTCGTCAGGTTGCTGCAGGGCATACGCACGCAGCTGGTGCCCGCCGAGCGGATACTGGAGACCATCGACGTCGAGCCCCGGATCGTCGACGCCGACGACGCCTACCAGTTGCCGCGGGTCTCCGGCGCCGTGGAGTTCCGCGACGTGCACTTCTCCTACGTCGAGGGCGAGCCCGTGTTGCGCGGCCTGAACCTCAAGGTCGAGCCCGGCGAGAGCGTGGCCCTGGTGGGACCCAGCGGCTCGGGCAAGAGCACGCTGCTCAACCTGATCTACCGGCTGTACGAGCCCCAGAGCGGGCAGGTGCTGCTCGACGGCCACGACGTCAGCCGGGTGCGCATCCGCAGCCTCTGCGACCAGCTCGGCGTGGTACTCCAGGAGACCCAGCTCTTCGGCGGCACCTTCGCGGACAACATCCGCTACGGCAAGCTGCGGGCCACCGACGGGGAGGTGGTCGAGGCCGCGCGGGGCGCTGACATCGACGAGTACATCGAGAGCCTGCCCGAAGGCTACGATCGCGACCTTGGCGAGGGCACCCGGCTCTCCGGCGGCCAGCGCCAGCGCCTGGGCATCGCCCGCGCGCTGATTCGCAGGCCGCGGGTGCTGATCCTCGACGAGGCCACCGCCTCGCTGGACGCGCGTTCCGAGAACCACCTGCTGGCCACCCTCGAGAAGCTGATGGCCGGGCGGACCACCCTGGTCATCTCCCACCGCCTGGTCACGGTCACCGGCTGCGACCGGATCGTGGTCCTGGACGAGGGCCGGATCGTCGACCAGGGCACCCACGCGGAGCTCCTGGAGAAGTGCGAGTTGTACCGCGGCATGTGGATGGAGCAGACCCGCGAGGGCCAGGATCAGGGCGAGGGCCAGGGCGAGGACCAGGGCCCCGACGGGGCGGGGGAGGACCGCGAGTGAGTTTCAAGGTGCTCAACCGCCGGCTCTTCGACGGCTTCGGCTCTCGCCGCGAGGAGGTCCTCGCCGAGCGCAGGGGCGAGAAGAAGGAGCGCGAGGTAAGCGAGCGCCGGCTGTGGCAAACCTTCTTCAAGTTCCTGCGGGTGCTCCTGCCCTACTGGGACAAGGTCGTGCTGATCGTGGGCCTGGTCTGCGTGAACATCTGCATCTCGGTGTTCTCGCCCTGGATCGGGAAGATCCTGGTGGACGAGGCCCTGCCGCAGCGCGACTGGAACCTCTTCTGGATCCTGATCTGGACATCGATCCTGCTGCTGACCCTGGGGCGCCGGTGCGTGAGCCTTCCGCAGCGCTTTTTCGCCAGGTACATTGACCTGTGGGTGCTCTCCGAATTGCGCACGCGCTTCTTCGAGCACCAGCTGCGGCTGTCGATGACCTATATGGAAGACAAGCCGGTGGGCGAACACGTCTACCGGGCCAGCAGCGACGTGCATTCGGTGATGTTCATGATCACCGACCTGCTCCCGCTGCTGCTGGAGTCGTTCTTCGAGTTCTTCCTGGTCATGGCACTGCTGTCCTACCTGGACTGGCGGCTGACGCTGCTGGTGGCCATCTTCATGGTCCCCTACACCGGCATTGCCCACTGGGTGGCTTCGCTGGTGCGCCGCTGGGACCGCGAGCACCGCGCCAAGGACCAGAAGGCCCTGTCGGTGCTCCAGGAGGGCGTCTCCGGGGCGATGGTGGTCAAGACCTTCGCCCGCCGGGGCCACGAGGTCCACAAGTACATGTCCGCCGTGATCGACGCCTTCCGGGTGGGGATGAAGAAGCGCTACGCCTGGATGGTGAAGGGCTACCTGGTGGGCAACGGGGGGCTGGCCCCGTGGCTGATGAACTGGGCGGTGCGCGCCTGGTTCTTCAGCGAGGCGGTGCTGGGGCACATCACCTACGGCTCGCTGCTGCCGATCTTCAACTACATGAACCGCTTCAGGAACCCGATCCAAAGGATCATCAACCTGGTCCAGCAGCTGCGCGTCTCGATGGTGCCCGCCGAGCGGCTGATGGAGACGCTGGAGCTCAACCCGGCGATAGTCGACCGCCCCGGGGCGCCCAAGATGCCGCCGCTGCAGGGGGCGGTGCGCCTGGAGTCGGTGGACTTCGCCTACGAGCGCGAGGTGCCCGTGCTCCGCGGGATAGACCTGGACATCCGCCGGGGGCAGCGCGTGGCCCTGGTGGGCCACAGCGGCTCCGGGAAGAGCACCGTGGCCAAGCTGCTGATGCGCATGTACGATCCCCTGGCTGGGCGGGTGCTGCTCGACGGGCGCGACCTGCGCGAGGTGCGCCAGGAGAGCGTGCAGCGCCAGCTGGGGCTGGTCTTCCAGGAGACCTTCCTGTTCATCGGCACGATCCGCGACAACATCCTCTTCGCGAATCCCCGGGCCAGCGACGGGGAGATCTGGGAGGCGCTGCGGATGGCGGACCTCGAGGAGTTCGTGCGCGAACTGCCCGACGGCCTGGACACCGACATGCAGGAGGGCACCAGCCTCTCCGGCGGCCAGAAGCAGCGCCTGGGTATCGCCCGCGCGCTGGTGCGCGACCCCAAGCTGCTGATCCTCGACGAGCCGACCTCCTCGCTGGACAGCGAGACCGAGGCCCGGGTGATGAACACCATCAAGAAGGCCATGGAGGGCCGCACCACAGTGATGATCTCCCACCGCCTGCCGACCATCGTCGACGCCGACGTCATCCACGCGATGAAGGACGGGCAGGTGGTGGAGTCCGGTTCGCACGCCGAGCTGATGTCCCGCGGCGGTTACTACCGGGACCTGTACACCCTCTACTTCAAGGGCAAGCTTGAAGGGGAACAGTCATGAAGTTCGTGAAACGATTCTTCAAGAGCCTGCGCTGGAAGCGGTTCGTCGCCAAGTACGTCCGCTACCTCGAGCTGTGGGGCTACTGCAACGTGATCGCCGTGGGCGTGGGCGTGGTCGCCGCCTGGGTGGTGCAGGTCGACGTCACCGCCGAGAGCAAGGAAGGCGCCCTGGTTCCCTGCGAGAGCCCCGTCCGGGTCGGGCGCGACTGCGTGGTGCTGCGCTTCGCGGTTCCCGACCGGACCGAGGTGCGCAAGGGCGATGCCGTGGCCGAGGTGACCACCGATCCGGACCTGGTCGCGGGGTTCCGCGCGCTGGCCGAGCTCCGCAAGGCTCTGGCGGTCCTGGGGAAGGCCGGCGGCAACGGAACCCTGGCCGCCGAACGCGCGCAACTGAAGGCCGCCGTCGCCAGCAGGGCAGGGGCGCTTGAAAACATCCCGGCCGACAAGCGGGTGCGGCTCAGCGCGCCCTGCGACGGTATGCTCTGGCGCGGCGACCGCAGGCCGCTGGATTTCGTGCCGGCAGGGAAGAACGTAGCCGGCGTCAAGGACTTCGACCGTCTGAAGGTCAGCCTGACCTTCGAGAAGCGCAACGCCGAGCTCTGTCGCCCGGGCTACAGGGCGACCGTCAAGATCCAGCCGAAACAGGATTTCGAAACCCTGGTGCGCCTGGACACCGACACCAGCCCGATACCGTTTCACGGGCTGCGGCAGGATCGATTCTCGAACCTCGAGGGGGTGAAGGGCGTCCGGCCGCTGCTTGTCAGGACGCTCAAGGGGCGCGGCCTGCTGGACGCCGACGTGAAGTCGGAGCACGACTACCCGCTGCCGGCAACCGGGATCGGCGGCATAACCCTGCTGGTCGGCGGCGGGGCGGAGGACGGCGGAGGCACCGGCGACGCGGGCTTGACGCCCGAGAACTTCCGGGGGGAAGAGCTGGCCGGCGTGGTCGTCGACGGCAAACACCTCGCCGACTACAAGATCATGGGCCTGGAGGGGGAACTCCAGCAGGAGGTCGAGGGCATCCTGAGGGAGGCCCTCGAGGAGAAGAGCATCCGTCGCCCCGACGCCCGGTACACGGTGAAGAAGCTCTCGCGCATCACCGTGAACCTCTCGGCCTCGGGCGAGATGGCCATGGGCAGGTGGGACCTCGCCAAGCGCCCCGGCGGGGTGAGCCCCGGCGAGATCCCCAGCACCACCGAGGAGTTCCGCAGGGGCGAGGGCTCCGGCAACGTCAAGCTCGGCAAGCGCCGTTTCGTGGGCACGGTCCGGTTGCTGAACCCGCCGGAGGGCCTCAGAAGCCTGGTCAGGCGCCTGACGCTGCAGGGCCACACGCTGAAGGTCAAGGGCGAGGTCATCGTGGACACTACCCGCTTCGCGATGAGGCTCTTCCGCAAGCGTTAGCAGCGCAGGTTCTTCGCAGCGCCCGGGGGGCGTCCTCCCGGTCCCCGTTTTCGCGACGATGACCAAACGCGGTCCACGGTGTATAATCCCCCCGAAAGGGGAGATCCGATGCCTGGTCCCGCAACCCGCCGCCTGTCCGTATCGTTCCCGGTGCTGGTCGCTACCGTCTGCCTGCTGTCGCTGCGTGTTCGCAGTGCGCGGGCTGAGGTGGCCCTGGTCGCGCCGGGCGGCAGGAAGATCGTCGGCATCGCCATCAGGGGCGAGGACGAGAAGGACCTGGACCTCGAGATCTACCGCGGCTTCGGCAAGCGATTCCCCAAGAAGGCCATCGTCAGGCGCATCGAGACCGACCGCTCGCAGCGCGGTGAGCGCAGGGAGTTCGACCGGCGGCTGAAGTCGCTGGCCGACGACGACGTCGCGGGCGGCCTCAAGCTCGCCGAGTGGGCGCGCGGGAAGGGCCTGGTGATCCAGGCGCTGGCCCTGCTGCACGATTTCAGGCAGAGGTTTCCGGAGAACGCGGGCGTACTTGCCGCGCTGCCTGTCGCCGGGGAGAAGAAGTCGCTCGGCGAGGCCGAACGCGGGTTCCTGCGCGCGCAGGTCGCCGCCTTCTTCAAGCCGGGGGCCGCCCGCAGGGAGATCCTCGAGAAGCTCGAGGGCCGCGACGTGCTGCCGCTGGCAGAGGTCGAGGAGTGGGCCCGGCTGTGTTTCGCCGAGGCCCGCAAGGGACCCAAGGTCAAGGCCGGCGACACGGAGTTCAAGCGCCTGAAATTCGTGAACAAGCTGCACATCGAGCTCTGGCGCAGGAAACCGGCCGCCGGGAAGAAGGCCGGCGCCGGCGCCGATGCGCGCTGGCCGGTGCTGATCGCACTGCACGGTGGCGGCAGGGGCAGCGGCCACTGGAAGCTGGGCGGTCCGATGTACCTGAAGAGCTTCCGCCGGCACTTCGACCGCCTGATCTTCGTGGCCCCCACGGTCATGAAGAAGGCCTACGCGGAGTGGGCCGGCAACCCCGCCGAGGAGTACCAGGTCCGGGAGATGCTCCGGGCGGTCAAGCGCACCTGGAAGGTGGACACCGACCGGGTGTACCTCGCCGGCTACTCCATGGGCGGCTACGGTACCTGGCACATCGGCGGGCACGGCGCCGACGTCTTCGCGGGGCTGGTCTCAGGCGCCGGGGGGATCCTGGTCGGCGTGGGTCGCGGAGAGACCTGGGGCTGGGGCATCGTCGGCAACCTGATGCACACCCCGATCGCCTTCCAGCACGGCGGCAGGGACCGGCCCGCGCCCCCGTGGTCCGACGCCGAGTGCGACCGGATACTGAAGGGCTTGGCGGCCGAGCATCCCGGGTGCTACCGCTACAAGTACCGGTTCTTCCCCGGCAAGGGCCACTCGCTGCCGGGCAGCGCCACGGCCGAGGCCGTGGAGTGGATCGCGCGGTTCAAGCGCAATCCCCACCCGAAGAAGATCGTCTGGGAGCCCAAGCGCTCCTTCAACCGGCAGTTCTACTGGCTGCGAGTGAAGAAGCCGCAGATCTTCACGCGCCTGGAGGCCGCGGTGCGCGACAACGCCGTGACGCTCAGGACGCTGAACCTCAACGGCGGCTTCCACGTGATGCTCAACCGCCACCTGGTCGACCTGAGCAGGCCGGTGAGCGTCACGGTCAACGGCAAGCTGGTCCACAGGGGGCACGTCCGCCCCACGCTTTCGACCATCCTGATCACCGTCTCCGAGCGGATCGACGAGCGCCAGTGGTTCCCCGCGCGCATCGATTTCTGAGAGTTTCCGCAGCAGAAGCGGTGGCGTTCGGGACCGCACGCGTATGTGCTTCGCGGGCGAGGCTCATCGACCCGGTTGCGCACGGGGACGACGGGGACGCGGGGCAGGGCGGCGCGGTTTGACACCACGGCGTTCAAGAGCATGATGGGCTCAGAGGAGGGACCTGCCATGCCCAAGATCTACGAGAACGTCGAGCTTCTGCACTCCGACGACTTCGATAGTTTCGATGCCTGGCATCACGAGGGTATCGGCGAGATCGCCCGCGCGCCCGGGGGCGGGATGCGCCTGCACTGCTTCAGGAGCCAGCAGGGGGGACCCGGCTGCATGGCCTTCTTCCGGCCGACGCTGCCCGACAACGTCGCCGTGGAGTACGACATCGTGGTGCGTTCCCACGGGGGACTGGTCATCAACTACCTGGCGATGCGCGGGATCAAAGGCGAGGACCTGATCGAGGATCGCGAGAAGCTGCCCGAGCGGACCGGGGTGATGCGCGACTACTGGTCGGCCAGGTGGGGCCTGCAGAGCTATCACATTTCCTTCTCGCGGTTCGACGACGACGGCACGCACACCGACACCTCCAACGCGCGCCGGAATCCTGGGATCATGATGGCCGCGCAGGGCGTGGATCCCTGCACCGAGATCGATCGCGAGTACGCGATAAGGCTGGTCAAGAGCCGCGGGCACGTGCAGTTCTTCGTCGACGGCCGGTTCTGCTTCGACATCATCGACCGCGACGAGTCCAGGTACCCGATCCCCGACACCGGCAAGTTCGGATTCCGGCTGATCGGCTCGGACGTCAAGGCGGACATCGCGAACTTCCGCGTCCACAGCATCGAGCCCGACGCGTCGATCTGGAGGTACAAGGAGTAGGCGGTCCGCCACGCGGGCACGCGGGTTGGAGCTCGCGCGGCGAATGGTGGCCTGCGGTCGGAGTTCGGCCGGGGCTTCGGGTCGAGGGGCTTTTCGCCTGTCAGTGGCCGCGGGGCAGCCTGGCAGGCCGTTGAAACAGTGTTCCGGGGTACAGGTTGAGCACTCGAGCAGTGGAACTGTGGAACAGTGGAACAGTGGAACAGTGGAACGCAGGAGAGGATTAACCTTCCCGATGTGGTCCTTTCCGCATCAACCCTTCGACAAGCTCAGGGTCGCTCATGTTGAGGTCGTGAGCCATGTCGAACGACTGCCCGACTGTTCAGCTGTTCTCCCGCTCGAGCAGGCCGTTTTTCACCGGCCTGCTGGATTCGCGGCCGATGACTGCTGAGATCACCGGTCCGACCAACCCGATCGACGGCCTGCCGCCCGAGGCGCTGGCGGACCTGCTTTCCCCCGCGCCGACGGGAGTATCGCCCGAGGAACTGCCGGCGACGATCAGCGAACGCTACGAGGTCCGCGGCGTCCTGGGGCAGGGCGGCCAGGGGGTGGTCCTGGCGGTGCGCGACCGTCGGCTGGATCGCGAGGTCGCCGCCAAGCTGCCGCGCAAGGGCCTGCCCCGGGCCGAGGCCCATCTCGAGCGCGAGGCCAGGCTGGCCGCGTCGCTCGAGCACCCCAGCATCCTGCCGACCTACGACCTGGCCGAGGCGCCCGACGGCGCGCCGCTGCTGCTCATGCGCCGCGCCCCGGGCCGGAGCCTGGAGGAGGCGCTGCGCGCCTGCGAGGATCAGACCGGCGTGGCCAGCGGGGCGCTTTCGGGCCTGGCGGGCCGGGCGGCGCGGTTGCGCGTATTCATCCAGCTGGCCGAGGCCATCAGCTTTTCCCACGCGCGCGGAGTGCTGCACCTGGACATCAAGCCCGGCAACGTCCGCGTGGGCGAATATGGCGAGGTCTTCGTCATGGACTGGGGTCTGGCCCGCAGGGTCGACGAGTCCTCGGCACCGCTGGGCGGCACGCCGCCCTACATGGCGCCCGAGCTCCTCGAGGGGCTCAAGCCCAACGAGGCTTCGGACGTCTATTCATTGGGGGTGGTGCTCTACCGCATGCTCTCGGAGGGCAGGCTGCCCTACGACGGCAACTGTTCGAACACCGAGAACTACCGCATCACGCTGTCGCGCTCGCGCCCGGTGCCGCTCAGGGAGCGCGTGCCCGCGCTGGACGCCGATCTGGCCGCGGTGGTGGACAAATCCTGCCGGCCCAACCGCCAGGGGCGCTACCGCAAGGTCCGCGACCTGGTCGCCGACCTGGAGGCGGCGCTCGACGGCCGGCCGGTTACCGCCAGGAGGGCCTCGCCGCTGGAGATGGCCGCCAAGTGGGCCCGGCGTCACCGCCGGGCGCTGGGCTACGCGGCGCTGGTGGCGCTGATCGCCGGGATCAGCGGGGCCTTCATGTGGAAGGAGCGCCGGAACCAGCTCGAGAGCGCGCGCCGCGCGGCGGCCACGCGCCTGCGGGCCAAGGCCCGGGTGCCCTTTGACAAGGGCATGGAGCTGTCCCTGCGCGCGCCTCCCGACCACGCCGCTGCCGAACGGCACTTCACCGCCGCGCTGACCGTTGACCCGGAATACGCCGAGGCCCACTACGCCCGGGGGCGGTCGCGGCAGGCCATGGGCCGCTTCGACGAGGCACTCGAGGATCTCCTCAAGGCCGCCGGGCTGGACCCCTCGCTGATCATGGCCCGCTACCACGCGGGCAAGATCATAATGGAGCATCGTCGCGACCCGCAGGCCGCCCGCGAGCAGTTCGCGGCCATGCGCGGGCTCGACCCGGGCAACGAGTACTCGCTGCTGGGCGAGGGCTGGCTGGCCACCATGCAGGGCGATTGGAAGGGGGCGCTGAAACTGGCCGACCGGGCGGCGGCGGGCAATCCCGACCTGCGCGAGGTCGAGAACCTGCGGGGTTACGTCTTCAGCAACGTGCGCTCGCCGGAGAGGTCGCCGGCGAAGGCGGTAGTGGCCTACGGGCGGTTCCTGGCGGCCATGCCGCACAACGTCACCGCGCTCAACAACCGGGGGTTCGCGCTGATCCAGCTGGGCCGGCTGGACGAGGCCGAAGGCGATCTGGACGAGGCCCTGGAGCTCGATCCCGACTACGTTCCGGCGCTGACCAACCGCGGCTGGCTGCGGTTGCGTTTCGGGAAGCTCGAGGGCGCGCTGGCCGACCTGGACCGCGCCCAGAAGCTCAACCGCGGGTACGTCTGGATCTACCTCAACCGCGGGGAGGTCTACGAGCGCCTGGGCGACTTCGCCCGGGCCCGCGACGATTACATCGCCGCCACCGGCCTGGAGGAACGCAACCCGATTCCCTTCCGGCGCCGGGCGCGGCTGGAGATGAGGGCCGGGGAGTTCGCGCTCTCGGCCAGGCTCTACGCCAAGGCGATGTCGCTGGCGCCGGCCGGCTCGGCCCAGGTGATCCGCCGCCGGCTGGGGCTGGCCGCCTACTACTCCGGCGATATCGCGCGCGCCGGGGAACTCTGGCGCGAGGACGTCGACCGGCGCCCGGCGGGCACCCGGCTGTTCACCGGCTTCCTGCTGTGGCGGCTGTTCGTCGAGATCGGCAGGGAGCGGGACGCGCGCGAACTGCTGGCGGCGATGGCCGCCGAACCCAAGGAGAAGGCCCACCTGCGCGCCGCCGCGCGCTACTGCCTGGGCGAGATCCGCGCGGCCGAGGCGATCTGCGCGGCGCGGGACCCCGGCGAGCTCTGCGAGTCCCTTTACTACGCAGGCGCCGCGCGCCTGGCGCGCGGCGACCTCGCCGGCGCGCGGGCGATGTTCGAGGAGTGCCGCCTGATGGGCCAGCTGGAGTTCACCGAGCACCTGCTCGCCGGCATCGAACTGCGCCTCCTCGACGAAGCCGCTGCGGCCCTTCGCAAGAAAGCGACCCCAGAACCGCCCGCCGAGCACCCGGAGCCCAAGCCCGAGTAGTTGGCGGAAGCGGGGCCCTGGTTGAACCTTCTCATCGCGCAGAGACGCGGAGACGCTGAGAACCCCGCAGACCGTAACCCCATTCCTCCCACGGCGGACGCGGCGATCGCAGCGAGCTTGGAGGGAGAGGCGCAGCACCGGGAATGCGGTGCTCGGGGATGCCAAGGGCATCCCGGTGAGGCTGCTGAATGATCGGTCGGCGGACAGCCATGGCCGCCGGGCGAGCAGAAGTAGCCCGCCACTCCCCACTGATGGTCAGTACGCCCGGGGTCCGCCGCGTCGCTGCGTCGCTGCGGGAGGAATGCGGTGCGGGGTTCTCCGCGTCCCTGCGTCTCTGCGCGAGAATGGTGTTGTTCTGTGGCCAATTTGCTTGCTCACGGGCTGGTTGCACGGTATTCTCTCTGCCGATGGCTGAAGACCGCTGGACGCACGCTCGCTTCTCGACTACCGCCTGGACTGACGTGATCGCGGCCCGGGGCACGTCCACGGACAAGAGCCGGCGTGCGGTCGAGGAGCTCTGCACCAAGTACTGGAAGCCGGTATACGCCTTCCTGCGCAGGAAGGGCCGCCGCCCCGCGGAGGCCGCCGACCTGGTCCAGGACTATTTCGCCGAGGCCCTGCGCAAGGACTACTTCGCCGGCGCCGACCGCGAGCGCGGCAAGTTCCGCACCTACGTGCTGGCCACCTTGCGCCGCTTCCTCTACGGGCACCGTCCCGCGCGGCGGCGCACCAACGAGCGCCCCCTGGACCTCATCCCGCCCGACCAGCTCTCCGAGAGCGCGCGCCTGGCCCGCGATATCGACGGCTCGGAGAGCCCCGAGGACATCTACTGCCGCGAGTGGGCCCGGTCGCTGGTGGCCGCGGCCATGGAGCGCCTGCAGCGGGAGCACCGCGGCACGCGGCGCGAGCGCTACGTCGAGGTGTTCACTGCCCAGATCCAGTCGGCCGCGGGGGGGCGGGCCGCGACCTACACCGAGCTCGGCGAGCGGTTCGACCTCTCCGAGACCGACGTCACCAACTTCCTGCATCGCGGCAGGAGGCTCTACGACGCGGCGCTGCGCGCCGAACTCCGCAACTCCGTCAACAGCGACAAGGAAGTGGAAGAGGAACTCGGCGAGCTTCGGAAGTACCTGGGCTTCTGAGCGGCCGCCGGGCACGGCAGACCGCGGTTTCGCGCGGGTCCGTGGTGTTCGTGCATTTGATCTTCGCTGTGCGTGCAAATATGATCTGCCGGGCAATCCAATACGCTGGAGGATATTCGGAGATGCACAGGCTTCTGATACCGCTCTGGATCCTGCTGGGCGCGGCGGCCGGCGCGGCGGGGCACTTCGCGGCCTCGCGCTGGCACCCCGCGCCTGAGCCGGCGGGCGCGACCCGGCCAGCGGCCGGGAGACCGGACCTGGAGGCGATTCGCAGGGCGCTGGGCGAGGTTCAGACCCGTCTGGCGCGGCTGGAGTCGAAGCGTGCCTTCGAGGACGTGCTCAACGACCCCGAGCTGCGCTCGCAGTTGGCCACCGCGCTGCGGGAGGTCACGGCCCCGGATCCGGAGGGGCGGAGTCCTGTGCGCCGGGGGTCGCCGGCCTGGCGACGGGCCGCCACCAGTCGACTGCGGGAGGGCTGTCAACGTACGCTCGAAGCCCTTCGCCGTGAACTGGGTGCCGACGACGCGAAGTGGAAGGTCCTGGCGGCGATTCTCAAGGAGCACTTCAAGCCGCTGGACGCGGCGCTGGCCGAATTCGAGAAGAAGGGCGGCGAGCGCCTGCCGCGCGTGAACGAGATTCTGGCGCCCGGGATTCCCGCGACTGTCGCGAGGCTGCGCGGGGCGATGGCGCCGGACGAGTTCCGGGCATTCGACAGGTGGCGCCGCGACGCGGAAGGTACCTGGACCTGGGGCGTGAGCCCCGGCGCCTGCCTCCTGGCGGGCAAGGACTACCAGGACTACCGGGTCAAGCGCAGCGCGGCCCTCAGCTGGAAGATGGTCGGCGGCGAGCTCTTCGGTTCCCGGGGGATCGGGAAGCTCGAGGAGAAGCCCCGGGCGCGCCTGGAGCAGCTGGTCCGTGAACATCTGCGCAAGGTCTACCGCTCGGCGGGCCGGAGCGGGGGGCTGGACCTGCGTTCCCGGGGGGCGGTCGCCCGCCTGCGGAGCCTGACCAGGGCCCTGGAGGTGGCGATCGGCCACCAGGTGAGCCCGGAGACCGCCAAGGCCTTCGCCAGGTGGAAGGTCAAGCCGGGTAACCGCTCGTGCTACTTCTTCGGGGAGTCCTATCGCCCGTCCAGGGATTCACGGCCTAAGGCCGGGAGCCGGCCGAAGGGCGGCGGGGTACAGAAGTTCTGATGGCGGAGGCCTTCGCTGTGAAGAAGCTGCTTGCGGTTCTGGCACTCTCGGGCGTCCTGGTCCTTGCCGGCCTGGTGGCCGGAGGATGGAGCGCCGGTTGGTTCGGGGAGAAGGACGCGCCGGTTCCGCCCGGCGCGGCGGGTCCTGAACAGCAGGACCGGCTCCGGGCGGAGGCCCGGGAGCGCGCCGCGCGGCTTTCGAAGCTGAACGGGTCTGAACTGGAGGCGGCACTGGAGAAGTGGGCTGCGGGTTCAGGGCGCGACCGCAACGTATCGTGGCTGGCCGTAGCCGTGGCGGGCGGGGCGGATCGCGACCGGATCACCAGGATCCGGGCCTGTCGCCTGGCCCAGGCGCTGGCGGGTCGAGCCCGGGGTGCGGTGGGGGACAAGGGCCTGGTCGACGCCAACGGCGTCGAACCGTTGCTGCGCTGCCTGGCCTCGCCGGACCCCGGTCTGGTCAGCGCCGCGGTTGCGGCGCTGGGCACGATGCACCTGAAGGCCCCGGACCTCGAACTGGACCGGCGGCTCAAGCCGCTCCTTTCCAGGCGCCTCGGCGACGAGGATGTGGCGGTTGTCAAGGCCGCCATGAGCGCGCTGCCGATGTTGGCGGACCTTTCGCTGGTTCCGGAGTTCATCTCCGCCTGGGAGCGCCACGCCTCCGACACCGCCCTGGCCGCCAGCGCTGCCGGCCACATGCGGGTCCTGGCGGAACTGCATATCCGCGGCGAGATCACCGCCACCAGGCCCGGGATCAAGAAGGCCGAGGCCGTCACCGAGAGCCGTCGCCGGGCGGCTTCCGCAGCGGGCGAAATGGGCCGAGATCCGGCCAAGTGGCGCGCCTGGTGGAACTCGAGAACGAAGCGGCTGCCAGCAGAGACCGACGACCCGGATTCGCGCTAGCAGGCCGTTCTTCAACGGCCTGCTAGACTGGAGTTTCGCCATTTTCGAGGACTCAGTGCCGGTCCTCCCCGGGGGTGCGACCGACCCCGAAGGCGACGGGCTTCCGCCTTCGCTCCTGCGGGACAAGCCAGGGGCCTGGAGGCCGGTTCTCTGCAAGTTTGCAGCCTCCCGGGTTCAGGGCTATCGCACTTAGCCCGCGCCGTTCGCTATACTTCGCAACCGCAGTTCCGGGGGCCGACGATTTCCAGTCAACCCCATCCAATTAAGGCAGATGCTTCCGGACCGCGCGGCGGGGCGCGGCCGCGGTGCGACGGTAATCAAAGGTCTGCGGAGACTGGAGCGCTGGCGCGCTTCGCGCCTCACTGCCGCTGGCGCCACCCCCCCGGTCGGCCAGAGGACGCCAGCGTTCTGCGACAGCAGAGAGGCGCCCGGATCGGCCCCCACGCAGCCGGCGTGACAGCGCGGGCCCTGGCGCGCTGGCGCGGCGGTTGCGGGCGGCCGTGCCCTGGCGCGGGAGCGCCACAAGAACTGGAAGAGGGTTCCCCTCATATCAGAAGATGGGAGGGGAACCCTCTGACAACTCCAAACCCTCCCGCCGCCACCCCCCGACAGATTACTCATCGGCCCGCACTCAGAATGCTGTTGAGCCAAATGCGATAGCCCTGCCCGACGCGAGGTCTACCAAGCACGAGTTTCTGCGCACCCGGTCTTACGACCCGTGCGAAGAATCGTTCACAAGCTACTGAGTGCCTGGAGCTTTGCAGCATGAAAATGGCGAAACTCTAGGCTAACAGGCCGTTGAAGAAGTCCGTGAGCTGCGAAGCTTGAGATAGGGGTTTATCCCCGCGGCCAGGTGATCGTGACCGTTGTGCCCCTGCCGGTTTCGCTTTCGACGTTGATAGTTGCGCCGTGGGCCTCGACTATCCGGCGGGCGATGGCCAGGCCCAGGCCGGTGCCGCGTTCTTTCTTGGTGGTATAGAAAGGTTCGAAGAGGCGCTCGAGCTTCCCGGGCGGGATGCCCGGGCCGGAGTCGGACACGCTGATCCTGGCGAGGCCGTCGGTGTGCTCGGCGGTGACGGCCCACTCGGGGCATTCGATCTCGGACATGGCCT
>Ga0272441_10000750_pt1 | contig 71972 bp, 54 predicted proteins | sample SSMProp6N_FD_193582 | JGI IMG/M metagenome (GOLD analysis project Ga0272441, IMG submission 193582) | Marine sediment archaeal communities from Little Sippewissett salt marsh, Falmouth, MA, United States - SSM-Prop-6N | ecosystem: Environmental > Aquatic > Marine > Wetlands > Sediment ...
TTCGGCCCCTGTCTTCGTTTCTCGTCGGTTGAATACTCCCGGTATTCGCCCTCCTCGTGCCTCAACAGGAACCAAAATTGCTACGCAACTTATCGCGCGGATTTCTGATCCACCCCACTAGTTCCACAAGTAACAGTCCATAGTCGGTGAGAACAGGCGTCTGCTGGCTAGGCGCGGCGACGAAGAAACACCCGTCGGTATTTCGAGGAGTCGCAACAACGCCACCAGGCGTCTAGGCCTGCGAATATGGGTTGCTACGTATGGGACACGGCACTAGTCCCCCTGCCCCATGAGCCGCACGCCCCAGCCGTCGTAGTAGCCTTCGAACGCCAGAATCACGTCCAGGACCTCGATGCACACCTCGTCGATGCGTCCGTCCGCGAGAGAATCCTCACGGCTGAGACGTAGTGCCCAGGGGAGGTCCTCGTCCACCGGGACCTGGGCGTCGAGCAGCGGCATGTCCACTTCGAAGCCCGCCTTCGCGAGCCTCACCGCAGCATCTTCCGCCCGCTTTTGCGATCCGAAATAGGCCAGGTGGTCCAGCTCCCTCGACATGGATCCGTCGTCCCCGTGCTCGGCCAGGGTCATGAGCCGCCGTCTGTTCAGCATGACCTGCAGGTTGTACACGTCGGGAAAGAGGAACCTGGCGTAGAAATCCCACTGCGCATCGGGGGCCAGGCTCAGGTGCACCTCATAGTCGCCGCGCTCCGAGGTCACCACCTCGGTCAGCTCCTCGAGCTGGGCCTCCGCCGCCCGTGGGGCATACCACACCAGGGTCACGTCTCCCACGGCTACGGTGCGGCCCACAAACAGCAGGGGGACCACCTTGCCGAGCCGCTCTACCAGCCGGTCCTCCAGGTCGAACAGCGCGTCCGCCTCGCCCAGCTGCCGCAGGCCGTCCGCCCGTGGGTTCTGCATGGTGATCCGCGCCTGGAGCCGCAGCGGGTGCGTGACCAGCGGAGCCAGGTCCACCGCGCCCAGATCCACGGTAATCACCAGCCGCGCCTTCATGGACTCGGAGAAGTAGAAGTCGAGGTCCTCTTCCCAGGGTTTCTCGAGCAGAATGGATCCATTGAGCGGCATAGTCGGATCTGTCTCCAGATCCGACGTTCTGTCAATTTTTCCGCCGGGCACCACGCGATCGAAACTGCATCGGGAGGGTTGACAGGCCGACCGCTCTTGGCTAAGAACGTTCCGCCCGCGAGAGTGGCGGAACTGGTAGACGCGCAGGACTCAGGTTCCTGTGGGCGAAAGCCTGTAGGGGTTCGACTCCCCTCTCTCGCATCCCCCTACGACCCCAGCTCCATCCGAGCCACTGGCTGGATCTCCAGGTCAGGCGCCAGCTCCTGGTAGGACAGCACCGTCACTCCCGGCAGCTCCACCTCGAGGAGCTTCCGCACGAAGCGGCGGGTCTCCATGCTGGTCACCAGCACGGCCGGCTCTCCGGCGACCAGAGCGGGCTCCACGGCCTGGCGAGCGGCCGCGAGGATCTCACGGCTGAGGTCCGGCTCCAGGGCCAGGTAGCTCCCGGCCTCGGTGCGACAGATGGCCTCGGCCACCACCTGCTCGATCTCCGGGTCGATGACGATGGCGGACAGGGCCCCCGACGTACCGCAGAACTGGTAGGTGATCTGTCTCTTCAAGGCCATTCGGCAGTACTCCGTCAGCAGCACGGGGTCTTTCTCGGTCCTCACCCATGTGGCCAGCACCGGAAGAATGTCGGCCAGGTGCCGGATGTTGACACCTTCCTCGGCCAGGCGCTGGAGGATCTCGGCCAGCAAATCGACGCGGACGGGCTTGGGCACCAGCTCCTCTACGAGCTGCGGGTGGCTCGCCTCGAGGCTGTCGAGCAGGGCGCGCGTCTCCTGGATGGAGACGAACTCGAAGGCGTACCGCCGCAGCAGCGCCTCGGCGTGCACGGCGATGATCTCCGCACCCTCGACCACGATCACGCCGGCGGCGCGGGCCCGGGCGACATCTCCTCGCCGGAGCCAGGTGCAGCGATGCTCCATGCCGGTGAGCTCCGCCTCCACACCCTCGAGGCCGAGCCCCTCGATGTACGCCCTGGGTGCCCGGGCCAGCCCACGCTCAGGATCCACCTCGCCCTCGCCCAGCGCCACCTCCTTGAGCAGGATGCGGTACCCGTCCTCGGGCAGATGGGTGGCGTCGCCCCGCACGCGGATGGGCGGCAGGGACACGCCCAGGTCCTGGAAGATCCGCGCCCGAATGGCGGGCAGCAGCTCGTCGGCGAAGGCGCGCCCCGACCCGTCCCGGTCCACCAGTGGCGTGAGCCCCGTGGCCACCTCCAGCCCGATGGGCTCCACCAGGGCGGGGGGGGCTTCGCTGGCCAGCGGGGATTCGTCCTCCTCGTCGAAGCCAAAAGTCTCCAGCAGGCCCGACGGGGGCTCCCGTCCGATGGCCGGATCCCGCGCCCGTCGGTGACGCATGAGCCCATAGGCGGTCAGACCGCACAACGCGCCCAGGACCAGGAACGGCAGCAGCGGCAGCCCGGGCACGACCGCCAGAAGCAGCATCAGCACCGCGGCGATGGCGATGGCCTTGGGCTGGCCGAGCAGCTGCACGCCGATGTCCTGGCCGAGGTGCACGTTGTCGTGCTCGGACGCCACCCGGGTGACCACGAGCCCCGCCGCCGTGGAGATGATCAGCGCCGGGATCTGCGACACGAGGCCGTCACCAATGGTGAGCAGCGAGTAGGTTTCGGCGGCCTCGCCGGCGGACATCTTCATCTGGTAGATCCCCACGATGAGCCCACCCACGATGTTGACGAGCGTAATGACGATGCCCGCGATGGCGTCGCCCTTGACGAACTTCATGGCCCCGTCCATGGAGCCGTAGAGCTGGGACTCGCGCTCGAGACCCTTGCGCCGACGCCGGGCCTCCTCGGGGTCGATGTTGCCCGCTCTCAGATCGGCGTCGATGGACATCTGCTTGCCCGGCAAGGCGTCCAGGGTAAACCGCGCCGCCACCTCGGCCACGCGCTCAGAGCCCTTGGCGATGACGACGAACTGGATCAGCGTCAGGATCAGAAACACGATGGCGCCCACCACGACGTTCCCGGCCACCACGAAGTGACCAAAGCTGCGGATCACCTCACCGGCGTCGGCCTGGAGCAGGATCAGCCGCGTGGACGAGACGTTCAGTCCCAGCCGGAAGAGCGTCGTGATGAGCAGAATCGTCGGGAACGTGGCAATGCGCAGGGGCTGCGTGACGTAAATGGCCGACAGGAGCAGCACCACCGCCATGGAGATGTTCGTGGCCAGCAGGAGGTCGAGCAGCCAGGTGGGCATGGGGATGATCATCAAGGCGATGATGAGCACCACGAGCCCCGCGAGCGCGAGGTCGCTATACCGCTTGATGAACCGTGCCGGCATGGGCGGATTCATAGTCGACAGGTCGCCAGGCGGTCAAGCGATAAGGGCGGGGCGCCGCCCACCCGGTACGCCAAGCCCCTTGATCCGGTCGGCGGTTGTGGGTTATGGACCTGGACCCGGGAGGTGAGTGATGGACATCATGACGGACGTGTTCTGGGACAACCCCATCTGGAAGTGGACCCTGGCTGCGGGCGTGGTCGCGGCGTCGCTGGCAATCGCCTGGATCTCGGCGATCCTCCTACGACGCTACGTGGTCGCCTCGGCGGAACAGACGGAGAACCGCCTGGACGACCTGGTGGCCGAGATCGGGGTACGGCCCATCGCGCTGATCATCTTCCTGGCAGGCGCCTATGGCGCCACCGAGTCGCTGAAAAAACCCGAGTGGTTGGACCGGATCCTCTGGAGCTTCTTCGTGGTGGGATGGACCGTGGTGGGCACCGTGTTCGTGGTGCGCCTCGTCAGCGGCATCCTGGCGCACTACGTGCAGCGCTTTGCCGACGAGTCCGAAGAGGAGCTCTACCGGCAGCTCGTGCACACGGTGCGGTCGTCCGTTCGCATCGTGGTCTGGATCGTGGCGGCTTTGTTCATGGTGTCCAACCTCGGCCTGAACGTCAGCTCCCTGCTGGCCGGCCTCGGGCTGGGCGGCCTGGCCCTGGCCCTGGCCTCCAAGGACACGCTCTCCAACATCTTCGGATCCTTCACGATCCTCGTCAACGGCCCCTACCGGGTTGGGGAGGCGGTCAAGTACCTGAACCACACGGGCATTGTGGAGTCCATCGGGCTGCGGGACACGAAGATCCGCACTTTCGATGGTCACCTGGTCGTGGTGCCCAACTCCCTGGCGCCCAGCTCCGTGGTGGAGAACATCTCCCGTCGCCCCAGCTTTCGCAGCCTGTTCAAGCTGACGCTCAGCTACGACACCACCAGCGAGCAGCTCGCGAGGGCCGAGGAGATCGTGCGCGAGGCCGTCTCCTCACAGCAGGGCACCGCCGAGGACATCCGGTTCCACTTCCTCGACTTCGCCGAGAGCTCCATCGACGCTCAGGTCATCTATTTCATCGATGACATGGACCGCGTCCTGGACATCCGCCACGCGGTGAACGACCAGATCAAGCGCGAGCTCGACAAGGCCGGCATCAAGCTCGCCTTCAAGACCATCACGCTGGACAAGCCCACCTGAACCCGGGCATCAGCGACAAGAGATGACGACCGCGGGGGGTTGCGCCAGCCCGGCGGTGTTGTTCAAGGCCAGGGACTGCACCAGGAAGCGGCCCTGAGCGAGCCGAACCACGGAGAGCTCCTTGGCCGAGTAGGGGTCACGACGCATGGTCTTGAGGGGCTCCTCGTCGAAGACTGCAATCCCCAGACAAGCCTTGCGCTGGAGCACCAGCTCGCGATAGGCCGCGCTGAGCAGCAGCCCGGCCAGGCCGACTCGCCGCCCGGACGCGATGGCCACCAGGCGCGCGTTGGCGGCCGGCAACGCCACGAGCGCCGCGAAGCCGAGATCACGCCGTCGTGCCTTCGCTGAGCTGAGACGCGACTGGAGCCGTGGGAAGGCCCGGGCGCCCAGCTTCTTGTACCGCGAGGCCAGCCGCGCGAGGGCCTGCGCGCAGAACTGCGGCGTGGCCGAGGCGGGGCACACCAAGCCCATGTCCCTGGCGATCTGCTCGTACACCAGGGCGTGCAGCGCCCAGACATCCTTCCAGGCCTCCACCGAGCGACGTTCGCGCCGGCTCGCCTTGGGTGCGGGCATCTTGACCTCGCAGCCGGTTCCCGGTGGCTTCCAGCTCTTGGCGGCGAACTGGGGCAGCACGGTCTCGAGGATCACCGACAGGTATTCGCCCCGCACCGCGTCTGCGGGGTGCGGCTCCGAGTTCAGGAGCACGGAGAGCTCCCGCTTGACGCCCGCGAGAATCGCAGGCGTGAGCCCGACGGTCTCGCTGAGGGCCTGCTCCAGCAGCGGTAGCGCGATGTCCGCCACTCCGCGGGCGACATTGGTCACCATCCAGGAAGTGCCGCCCCGCTCCAGGTCCTGCGACAGTCGCAGCAGATCCAGCAACAGCCTCAGCCCTTTTTGCTTGCGGCCATTGATCAACGCCAGCCGTGCCTGGGCGGCCACGCCCTTTGCAACCCGGAGCAGGCCGATCCAATTGGCGCTGCACCGGACCCCGGGGCGATAGGGGCTACAGCCGTCCCGCCTCGACACCGACTTTCGCAGGCGGGACGCCGCCGCACCGCAGGCGCGGGCCACGGCCACCACGGCCACCTCGCCCTGCCCCGCACCGGCGAAGGGGCGAGATACGAACCGGTCGGGGTACCCCGTCGGCCGCTGCTTGGACGAATAGAAGAGCGCGGCGCCGAGCGCCTGCTGCCGGCGGCGCACCACCTCCTGGCAGCGCTTCGTGGCCGACGTGGGCTCCACGAGCGACACGATGTCGGGCGCTGCCGTGCCGTTGGTGGGCTCCCCACGCAACGCCGGGCGCGGGCAACGCTGCATCTGGTTGGCCTTGACCGCCGCCTCGACCCGCGTCTGGAAGGACCTCCGCTCCTTGATTTCCACCAGCAGGTCGGGTTTCTTTCTGCACCCCGCCGCCCCAAGCCCAACCACGAGGATCCCCCATAGACACGCTGCTGCCACGCGATGTTTCACCACGCTTTCACCGATCGCTCCGAGGCGCCCTGTGCATTTAAAACACCACAATATTATAAGGATATGGCGATGATGCCGCCCTGTCAAACAATGCGGGCGGCCCCTGACCCCGGCAAGGTAAAAATGGCCGCAAAGCCCATTGCCGAATCTGCTCAGGTTGCTACAGTGAGTCCAATGGATCAGCTGAAACGAAAAGAGCAGCAGCCCGACCTCGAGCGCTTCCTCAAGTTCATCCGGGACCTGCCCGCCATCCCGCCCGAAGAGGTGTTCCACATGCTGGAGGCCCTCGGCTATCGCGGACAGGATGGGCCCCGCCGGGCCGTGGCGCTCATGGCCTACCGCCACGTGCGCCGGCTCAAGCGGCTCTTCCTCGACGGCGTTGATCGCGCAGATGTGCTGCCCAAGTCCAACTACCTGTTCATCGGACCCACGGGGTGCGGCAAGACCTTCCTCATCGAGTTGCTCTTCCGTGAAATCCTCAAGCTGCCCACCGCCATCGTGGACATCACGACCTACTCCGAGACGGGGTACGTGGGCCAGGATCCGAACCAGATCCTAACCCGACTCCTCCACGCAGCGGACGACAACCCACTGCTGGCCTCCATCGGCCTGATCTGCCTCGACGAGTTCGACAAGATGGCCTCCGGCCAGAACAACGCGGTCTTCGCCGGGGCGGGCACCACCAAGGACGTCACCGGAATGGGTGTGCAGCGGGAGCTCCTCAAGATGCTCGAGGCGTCAGAGGTCGTGGTGCCCACGGAGCTGACCCACTCGAGCTACGCCGACCACATCATCCTGTCCACGGCGGACATCAGCTTTGTCGGCTGCGGCGCTTTCTCGGGGTTTCAGCAGGTTGTGAAACAGCGGGGCTCCAGCGACCGCATCGGCTTCGGCCGCGACGAAGACAGCTCACTCCCCGCGGTGGACTCCATCGCCGTGACCTTCAAGCCAGAAGAGGTGGAGAACGTCTCCAACTTCCACGCCTATGGTTTTCTACCCGAGCTCATCGCGCGGTTCACGCGAATCATCCCCTTCAAGGTCCTGTCCCGGGAGACCCTACGCTCCATCCTCGAGGAGTCCACCCTGCACCGCATGGTGACGGAGTTCGAGGCCGAAGGGCTGGAGCTCGTGGTCGAGCAGTCGGTGCTCGACCGCGTGGTGGACGAGAGCCTGAAGATGGAGACCGGAGCGCGGGGTCTGGCCGCGCTGCTCACGCGAAACCTCGAGGAGGCCGCCTACCAGACCTTTGGCAAGGATTCGACCGGCCGCGTGCGCGTCTACATCGAAGGAGACCAGCTCAAGGTCGATACGCCCGACTAGCGCTACGCTCTGAACAGGGAAGATCCGAAGAAGCGCCCAACGTACTACATGTAAGCGTCAGGGGTTGCAGGCACGGCAGAATTTCTGTATCAGAGCGGAGCGTGCCATGGTTGCGAATGTCCGGACCAATCTGGAGCTGAATATGGATCGACTGATTGTCCGCGGTGGCCGCCCACTGGAAGGGGCCGTCACCATCAGCGGCGCAAAGAACGCGGCGCTGCCCCTGGTGGCCGCCTCGCTGTTGGCCCGGGGAGAGACCACCTGGCTCAACGTACCGGGCCTGGGCGACGTGAGCACCATGGCCAAGCTCTTGGAGGTGCTCGGCGCCAAGATCGACCAGGACGACCGGCTGCTCAAGGTGGACACGTCCAAGGTGGAGACCTTCGAGGCGCCCTACCGGCTGGTGAAGACCATGCGCGCGTCGGTGCTGGTGTTGGGCCCGCTGGTGGCGCGGTACGGCCGGGCGCGGGTGTCCCTGCCCGGCGGGTGCGCCATCGGGGCTCGGCCCATTGACATGCACCTGCGGGGACTGGAGGCCATGGGCGCCGAAATCAGCCTCGACAAGGGCTACGTCACCGCCCGTGCCGACCGGCTTCAGGGGGCGAAGATCGTCTTCCGACAGCCCACCGTGGGTGGTACCGAGAACTTGATGATGGCCGCCACCCTGGCCAAGGGCCGCACCACCATCGAAAACGCCGCCCGGGAGCCCGAGGTGGAGGAGCTGGCGCGGGTGCTCAACAAGATGGGCGCCAACATCGAGGGCGCCGGCACGGCCTACATCTCCATCGAGGGGGTAGACGAGCTGGAGCCCATCGAGCACGCCATCATCCCCGACCGTATCGAGTCAGGCACCTTCATGGTGGCGGCGGCCATGACCGGCGGCGACGTGGTGTTGGAAAACTGCCGGCTGGAGCACAACAGCGCGTTGGTCTCCAAGCTCGAGGGCGCCGGCGCCAAGATCGAGGCCGTGGAGCAGGGGCTGCGCGTGCAGAGCACGGGGCAGCTTCGCCCGGTGGACATCACCACCCAGCCCTATCCGGGCTTCCCCACGGACATGCAAGCGCAGTTCATGGCGTTGGCCACCCAGGCCGAAGGCGACTCCGTCATCACCGAGTCCATCTTCGAAAACCGGTTCATGCACGTGTCGGAGCTGGCCCGCATGGGGGCGCAGATCACCATCAATGGCCGAGTCGCGGTGATCCGCGGGCGCCCGGGGGCGCTCCAGGGCACCACGGTGATGGCCACGGATCTACGCGCCAGCGCCTGCCTGGTGCTGGCAGCGCTCGTGGCCGAGAACACCACCGAGATCCTGCGCGTGTACCACCTGGACCGCGGCTACGAGCATCTCGAGATGAAGCTGCGTCGGCTGGGCGCCGACATCGAGCGCACCCCCGGACCGCCCTTTCCCACGTCCAACGGCTGAGCCACCGTCACTTGGTGTATACGGCGCGGGTCTTGGCCTTCTTCATGATGTGGGCGTAGACGTCGGCGGGCTTGACGCCCTTGGCCATGATCTTCTGAGCGCGATCGAGGGCCTCCTGGACCCGCTGCTTGAAGAACTCGAGCTTGCGCGCGCCGCTGACGAAGCGACCGTTGATAAAAAAGCCCGGCGCGCCCCGTGCGCCGTACTTTGTCGCCAGCTTCTGTTGGTCCTTGATCATCTTTCTGTACGTGTGCTTGTCCAGGGCCGCCTTGAGCTTGGTCATGTCCACGCCCAGCTCTTGGGCCCACTTCTCAAGGTTCTCTCTCCCCAGGTCCTTCCGGTTGGCGAAGAGCTTGTCGTGGTACTTCCAAAAGGCGTCGTTGCCCTTGAGCATGAACACCGCCTGGGCCGCCTCGGCCGCGAGGAGCGCCTGCTTGTGGAAGGACAGCGGGTTGTTCATGATGACGATCCGCACCGCCTTGGGGAAGGCCTTGGCCAGCTGGCCCATGGTTGCGGCCCCGCGGCCGCAGTAGGGACACTGGAACTCCGTGAACTCCACCACGGTCACCGGCGCGGCGGCGGGTCCCTTGGAGGGGTTCTTCTTCAGGTCCACGAGCACCCGGAAGGTCACGTTGGGGTCCACCTGCCGCCGTCCACCCGGAGGCGGGCTCGCCTTGCCGCTCTCGCCCTTGAGGCTCACACAGCGGCCCTCGTAGCAGATCTTGCTCCCGTCGCCGCCCGACCGACAGTCCTCGTCGGTCTTGCACTTCTTCTCGCCGCAAGCGGCCGCCGTCAGGGCCGCCGACCCCAGGATCGCCAGGGTTACCAATGTCCATTTGTGCATCGCAATCCTCCGGGCGCGATCACAGCGCCAAGCCACAGGTGCCTACCGCGGATCCCGCCGGCAAGTCAAGACGTCGACGCTGGATTATTCAGGGGAGAGAAGGCCGCGATCCACCAGGATGGCGCGGGACGACTCGAACGTGAGCTGGCGGATCTCAGTGCCTCGCAGCGTGTCCAGCCGCGAATCGGCCACGGCGCCCAGGAGCGCCGGATTCGTTCGCAGGACCTCGAAGAGCGGGAGGACACCACCCGAAGTGGTGGGCACGAGCTGCACGGCGATCACAGCGACGAGGCTGCGCGCGCGGCGGGCCCGCTCCGCCGGAGCCAGGTCGGGCGGCAGGGCGTCCATCAGCCCCTGGATGGCCTCCACGCAGTGCGGCGCCGTCCACGTGGCGATGACCACCCGACCCTGGGCGGCAAGGGACAGCATGGCCAACGCCTCCTTGTCGGGACGGGGCACGTCCACGAGCACCAGCGGCGCCTCCAGCATGAAGACCCCCTGTAGCGCCTGGGCGCAGTTCGGTGCGTCGTCGGGGATGCCGCGCTGGACCAGCCCCGCGCCCCTGCCCACCAGACGCCGCTCCAGGGGATCGCCCACCAACACGGTCCTCGGGGACACCTCATGGGCGACGGCCGCCAGGGCCATGGCGGTCGTCGTCTTGCCCTGCCCCGGCGCACCACACACCAGGATCAGCCCGTGGGGCGGCAGGACATTGCGCACGGCGTCGGACATCCACTTCTGGGAATTGTCCGGCAGGTGCTCGTCGCCGATGCGCCGCACGGACGCCGCCAGGGTGCCGCCGTCCTGCACCAGGGTACAGCGCACCCGCGTCGAGGACCCGGTGAGGTACACGAACCGGCACTGCCCCATGATCTCGAGCTGCTCTGCCTGGGACGGGCTGGCCACGATGTCCACGATGTCGCGTACGAGGTGGGCCTCATCGGGCCGCGCAAAGGGCAGCTCCGACACCGTGGTCCCGCGCACCAACAGGGGCACGCAATCGTCCCGCAAGAGCAGGCCCGTCGCGCCCTGGCTCCACGCTGCGTCCAGCAACATGTCCAGCCCCTCGATGGCGTGCTGCGGCACGTCCCCCTCGGTGAAATCAATCTCCAGGGGCTCGACGGGCTGTGAGGCCAGAGGTGGAGGCGCGCTCATGTCGGCGTCCCCGAGGCTGGAATCGGCGCCTGGCTCGCCCTCTTGGAGCCGCTTCGTCGCGCGGTGTTCCTGGTTGTCGGGGCCCGATGGGTTGGGCGACGAATGCACGTCCACCGAGATCGCGGGTGGCCCACTCTCGTCGTGGTCACCCAAGGGACCCTCGCCGCTGTCGGATATGAAGGACGCCAGGTCGATGTCCTCGTCCTCGTCATCCAAGAGGTCACCGTGGTCAGCCAGAAGCACCTCGGACAGGGGCACGTCGTCGTCAGTTGCCGTCGAAGCCTCCGCTGCCTTGGCCAGGGCCTCATCCAGCGGATTGGCCGAGACGGGGCTCGACGTGGGTCCATCCACCGGCTCCTCCACGGCCTCGATACCAACCGCAGCAGAGGGTTCAGGGTCCAGCTCCGGGTCTGGCTCTGGCTCTGGCTCCGGCTCCGGCTCCGGGTCCGGGTCCGGGTCCGGGTCCGGGTCGGCTCCACCGGGCGCCTCCACCACGCCCGATCCCAGACCGCTCAGGGTCTGGGAAGGCGTCTCCTCGTCGCCCGACTCACTGGCGGGGAACGGCGCCAGACCATCCCCCCGCGCCTCCACCACGACGCGCCAGATGGAGGGCCCCGGCACGACCCGGATGGACAGCTCCCCCGCCTCGTGGCTCAAGGGAAACTCCACGGGCTCCATCATCACGAGGTCCGCGAAGCAGTCCGGCGGGACGATCTCCTCCACCAGGGCCGTCACGTTCTTGTGACTGATCTTGCCCTCGAGGGCGCGCTCTCCGGCCTTGCCACGGATCCGCGGCTCCGACTCCGACAGGAGGATCACCGAAGTGGCGCCTGAGCGACGGAGCTCGTCGATGTACTTGTCGATTGACGACATGGGGGGATTCTACAGAGGACGAGGCCGTCGGGCAACGACTGTGGAAGGGAGCTGCGGTTCCCTTCCCCGCGCGGAGAAAGGGCGCGTGGGGTGGATCAGCCTCGGGCGTGGACCTCGCCGAGCACGACCGTCCAGGGGAACGCGTCCTGTGGGGAGGCGAGGATCCTGAGACGGCGACGAGCGAAATGCAAAAAACCCCAGCGGGTCCAGTGCTGCAGATGGTCGTCATCGCTGCCCAGGCGGCCCAGGTTCTTGCCGCGCGCGAAATTCAGGCCCGCGAAGAAGGGCTCGCAGGGAACGCTCAGCAAGACGAAGCGTCTGGAGACCCGGCACAGCTCGTCGAGGGCCTGGGCGGGCCTGGACAGGTGCTCGAGCACCTCGGTGCAGACGACCAGATCGAAGCTGCCGCCCGAGAAAGGAATGTCCATCACGGAGCCACCCAGCAGTGAGGCTCGGCTGCCGCGGGCTCGGCCCACGCACAGCGCCTCGCGCGACAGATCCAACCCTGAGTAGCGCACACCTCGGCCCAGCCGGGCGGCGAGATGGTTGTATACGAAGCCCTCGCCACAGCCGGCGTCCAGGACGCTGAGGGGCCCTACGCGCACCGCCAACTGGGTGACCCGATCCAGAAAGTGTTGGATCAGCCAGCGCTGGATGGGGTTCGCCGACTCGTATTTCTGGAGGTTCGCCAAGCGCTGGGTACCTCGGTCACCTCGCCAGCCAGTCGATCTGAAGCCGGGAGAGCCAGCCGAAGAGGTGCGAAAGGCCCAGCAGCACCGCCGTGGCAGCGCAGAACAAGGTGACGCCGGTGATCCATCGGAGGCGTGTGTTCCGCTCGTGCGACGCCATGCTAATCACCCGCGCCATCGCCCCGGTGGCTGAGCATCCGACGCGCCGGGGCCAGGTCGTCATGCCGGCCCCTGTGGTCGTGGCCGATCATCTCGGCGATGAGCCCGATGGCGATACCCTGGGCGCCCGTCAGGAAGGCGAGCATCCCAAAAAGAAGCAAGGGCCGGTGCCCGATGGCCTCTCCCTGGAACCACAGCACCGACAGGTACGTCATCACGCCCAGGCCCAGCAGAACGAAGCCCAGCCCCATGCCGCCGAACAGGTGAAGGGGGCGAAAGCGGAACCGGGTGAGCAACAGCACCGTAAACAGATCCAGGAATCCGCGAAGGAACCGCCCGGCGCCGTACTTGGAGCGGCCGTGCCGACGCGGCCGATGATTCACCGGCGCCTCGGTGACAGCGAAGCCCTGGGCTGCGGCAAAGGCCGGCAGGAACCGGTACAGGTCCCCGTACAGCGGAGCCGCCTGGGCCACGTCAGCGCTGAGCACCTTGAGGCCGCAGTTGAAGTCGTGCAGCTTGGCCGGCGACAGTCGCCGGAGCATCCAGTTGAACACCCGGGAAGGCAACACCTTGGTGATGGGGTCGTTCCGCCGCTTCTTCCAGCCCACGATGAGATCCTGCTCCCCGCGCTGCACCCGCTGCACCAAGGGCGGCAGCTCCGCCGGATCGTCCTGCAGGTCCCCGTCGACCATGCAGATCACAGGCCCCCGGGCGTGGGCGAATCCCGCGGCCAGGGCCGAGGCCTTGCCGCGGTTCATGCGCTGTTGGATCACCTCCACGCGCGGATCACCGTCGTGCAGGGCGGCGAGCACCTTCGGGGTCCCGTCGGTGGAGCCGTCGTCCACGTAGACCACCTCGAAGGTCTGACCGGCGCCCTCGAAGGCCGCGCAAATCTCCCCGTGCAGGGTCTCGAGGCTCTGCTCCTCGTCATAGCAGGGCACCACCACCGACACCTCTGGCCTCTCGGCTGCCATCCCGGAAGCGACCCGCGACGCGGCCAGGTCCGGCCCCGGCTTCCCGCCGACGTCCTGTTCTGGCATACGCAAAGGCATCGCGACATCATGCCAAGCCCGGCGCCCCCCCGCAAGCGTCCTCTCGATCGCGGCCAGGCAATCGAGCTCCATTGGGTGTCGCGAATCTCGATGCATGGCTCCGTCATCCCCCCGAAAGCGGGGATCCAGGATCCCGGCGTGCAGCCTAGGGGCCGCGAACAGCCAAGTCGATCGCCCTGCGATCGCGGCCAGGGCTAGTTCCCGAAATCCTGCACCCAATAGTGGCCGTAGGTGGAGCTGGCGTTGTAGCCGTACCCGATGCCGATGGTGGAGAAGCTGCCGTCCATCATGTTGGCGCAGTGGCCCGGGGAGGTGATCCACTGATCCATCGTGTCGGTGGATCCGCTGCTGCCGGCGGCGATGTTCTCCCCGCAGGGGCAGGTGCCCGTGAAGCCGGCGTCGTTGATGCGGTCCATGAGGTCCCGCCCGTCCAGGCTGTCGTGGGCGAAGTAGTCCTGGTCCGCCATGTCCATGGCGTGCAGCCGCGCCGCCAGCCGCAGCTCGGCGTTCATGGTGACCGGCGACGCCGCCGGAAAGGACTGGGTGCCGCAGGTGTGAGGTTGGGACCGGAAAACGTTGATCTGGGTGAGAATCTCCTGCTCCTTGGCTGCCCAGGCGGCGGGCCAGTCGTAGCAGTCGTCCAGGCAGTTGTTGACGTCCTCGTTGCCTTCGCAGACCCCGTCGCCGCACACCGGCGGGCAGGTCCCGCAGTCCGCGATACAGACGTCGCACACCTCCCCCGCCTCGCAGGTGCCATCGCCGCACACCGGCGCGCAGGTCCCGCAGTCCGCGACACAGACGTCACACGCCTCCCCCGCCTCGCAGGTGCCGTCGCCGCACACCGGCTGGCAGGAGCCGCAGTCCGACGGACAGGAGGCGCAGTCCTCGCCGGGTTCGCACAGGGCGTTGCCGCACACCGAGCTACAAGAGCCGCAGTCCGACGGACAGGAGACACAGGTCTCATCGACGCCGCAGGTCCCGTCCCCGCAGCCGGCGCTGCAGACGCCGCAGTCCGCCGGGCAGACCTCGCAGCTCTCGCCCACACCGCATACCTGATCGCCGCAGATGGGTCGGCACTGCCCGCAGTCCGGCGCGCAGATGGAGCAGGTCTCCGCGGCGCCGCATATCTGGTCGCCGCAGAGGTCGGGGCACGAGCCACAGTCCTCCGGGCAGGCGGTGCATCGCTCGTACACCCCACAGATGCCGTCACCGCAGTCCCCGCACCGCCCACAGTCGGCTCGGCACGTGTCGCAGTACTCCGCGAGGCCACAGACCCCGTCCCCGCAGATGTCCCCCACGCACACGCCGCAGTCGTGCGGACAGTTGAAGCAGGTCTCCCCCATGTCGCACAGGTTGTCGCCGCACGGCGTGGCGCTTCTCCCCTCGCACCCGGGGCTCCAGGCCACCAGCCCCGCCAACAGCGCCGTGACCAGCCGCCGATTCTCCGCTCGCACCACGCGTCGCAAGGGCAAACCTCCTGAAAAGAGCCATCCGACCCTGTCGCAGATCAGACCACAGGTGGTGCCGAGGTGTCAACGCCGGGCCAGGGCGAGCAGGGACACGCCGAAGGGGAGATTGGCTCTCGCCAACAGGGACGCTTCGGCGCCAAAGACCGCGCCAAGGAGCCGGTTCAGCGCCGGCGTGGTGAGGTTGTTTTCCGTGGCCACCGGGGGTCGTACCACCCGCATGGCCAGGCGGGCGGCCAGGATCGGGAAGAAGAGCACGGTGTTGAAGTACGACAGACGCTCCACCCGGAGCCCGGCTCGGATGACCAGGCTGCGCAGGCTGGCGGCGGTGTAGCGACGGCGGTGATCCGACACGTCGTCCTGCAGCCCCCAGAGCTGCTCGAAGGCGGGCACGAACACCAGGAGCCTGCCTCCGGGTGCGACCACCCGAGCCAGCTCCCGGGCGCCCGCTGCGTCGTCGTCCAGGTGCTCCAGCAGGTCCAGGGCCGCCACCAGGTCGAACCTCCCGCGGGCGAAGGGCAACCGCTCCAGACGCGCCAGGACCGCCAGCCCTTCCTCTGCGAGCCCCAGGGGCACCGGCGAGGCGTCCACGCCGAATACTGTCCCTTGGCCCCGGCCTCGGCCCTGGCCATGACCTCGACCCAGTGCCGCCAGGGTCGCCGTGTTGGCTCCAGTGCCGCAACCCGCGTCCAGGATGCGCGCGCCTGGCGGCAGATCCAGGTCCGCCAGCAGCCGCGTCAGGATCCGCCGCCGGCCCTGGAACCACCAATGGTCCGGGGACACCTCACGCTCCACGTGATAGGTGGCGCGCCTCACGGGGCCGCCCCCGGGCCGTGCTCCTCGAGCCAGAGCCCAAAAGCCATGAGGGTCCACAGAGGCTTTCGGGCGTCCACCCGCCCGGCCAGGTGACCCTGCACGAGGTCGGACACCGGCTCGGGTCGGAAGAAGCCCTCCCGCCGCAGCCGCGCCGGATCCAGCAGCCGGGTCATGAGCCCGCGCAGGGGCCCCTTGAGCCACTGCGCCACGGGGATGCCGAAGCCCTTCTTGGGCCGCCGGACGATGGACGCCGGGAGGAGGTCCCGGGCCAGCCTGCGACACACGGCCTTGGTCTCGAACCCGCGGAGCCGATGAGCCGGTGGAATGCGGCAGGCGAGGTCCACCACCTCCGGGTCCAGGAAGGGTGCGCGGGCCTCCAGGCCGACTGCCATGGTGGCGCGGTCCACCTTGACCAGGATGTCGCCCGCCAGGTAGTAGCGACAGTAGAACACCATGAGTCGGTCCCACGGATCCGAGGTGGGGGTGCGGTCAACCAGGCGAGACACCTCGTCCAGGGGATCCACGTGCCCCAGTCGGCTCGCCACCTCGGGCTGCAGCAGCGCCCGGGCCTCGGCGGGCGTGAAGGAGCCGAGCCACACCTGGTGTCGCGCCTCGGCGGGCAAACCCACCCCGCGCAGGAACTGCTTCACCTTGAAGTCCAGGCTGATGTTGTCGGTGGACACCGGCAGGAGCCCGGCCGCCCGGCGGAGCAGACCGTGCCAGCCCGAGCCCAGGTAGCGGGTCATGGGCGCGCCCACCCGCTCGGCCTGGAAGGTGGGATACCCTGCGAAGAGCTCGTCGCCGCCGTCGCCCGACAGGGTGACGGTGACGTGCTCCCGGGTGAAGCGCGACAGGAGGTGCGTGGGCAAGACCGAGGCGTCGCCGAATGGCTCGTCCACCTGGGCAGTGACCCGGGGTAGGACGCTCATCAGCTCGTCGAGGTCGAAGCGGCGGGAGCGGTGGTGGGTGGAGAAGCGCCGCGCCACCCGCGCCGCATGCGCCGACTCGTCGAAGGTCGGGTCGCCGAAACCGATCGCGAAGGTCTCCAATGCGTCGGGGGACCCGCCATCCCCAGACAGGAGGCCCACCACCAGGCTGGAGTCGATGCCCCCCGACAGGAACACACCCAGCGGCACGTCGGACATCATGCGCCGCCGCGCGGCCCTGCCCAGCCGGAAGCGCAGCTCCTCGGCGGTGTCCTCGAGCCGCATCCGGCGCTGCCGGCCCGAGCCCGCCGCCGGGAAGGAGAGGTCCCAGTAGGCCCGGGGGCGCACCGCGAGGTCGGTGCTGCGCACCACGGCCAGGTGCGCGGGTGGGACCTTGCTGGCGCCGCACACGATGCAGTGGGGATCGGGCACGTACTCGTGGACCAGATATCGCCGGAGCGAGTCGGCGTCCACGCGGGATTCGAAATCCGGGTGGGTCAGGATGGCCTTGAGCTCCGACGCGAAGAGGAGGCCGTGGGGGAGGCGCGCGAGGTACAGCGGCTTTTGTCCCATGCGGTCCCGGGCCAGCAGGAGGGTCCGGTCCCTGCCGTCCCAAACCGCGAAGGCGAACATGCCGTTGCACCGCTCGACCACCCCGGCGCCCCACTGGAGGTAGCCGCGCAGGAGCACCTCGGTGTCCGAGCGCAGGCTCACCGTGTGACCCAGGCTGCGTAGGTCTGCGCCGAGCTCACGGTAGTTGTAAATCTCCCCGTTGTAGACGAGACACACGTCGGCGTCCGCGGCGACCATGGGCTGGGCGGCGCCCTCGAGGTCGAGCACCTTCAGCCGGCGGTGCCCCAGGGCGATTCCGGGACCGTGCCAGGTCCCCGCGGCGTCCGGCCCCCGTGGCGCGAGGGTCTGCACCATGCGCTCCAGTATCCCCGGATCCACTGCCCTGTAATCATCGTACAATATTCCGCAGATACCGCACATTGTTTAAAGTAATTCTAGATGTCGGCTCTCTTGAAGAGATCGGGTCCAGACAACCCATCGATACCCGGTTGTCGCAGAAATTACGCCAAATGACCAGGCCCCTCCGCGCGTCGCACCACCGGCGCCGAAGGGAACGAAGAATCAACCACCCGTTTTGCCTGGCCCATGCCACTGGGATAGGCGTTGGCAAGTTGACGCGAGTTCATACCTAACGTATGTTATGGCCCGTTGGAACACATGGATGCCCTATTGCCTTCTCGCGTGATTCTGCCCGTTCACCGAGCCGTCCCCTCGGAAACGGACTGGAGGAAATCATGAGTCTCATGAAACGCCGGGTGCTGCTCTTTGTGCTGATCGGCACGCTGCTGCCGTCGACGGCCTGGGGGAAGTGGTCGGAGGAGAAACGCTTCAAGCTCGAGGCCCCCACCCTCGAGGGGAGCTCCGGCCTGTTCCGGTCCATCGCAGCCACGGCGGGATACCAGTGGGACCTGCGCGTAGGTGTGCACTTCGAGTACTTCCAGCACAACGAGTTCATCGTGGCCAACTGGCCCAACTGCGGCACCTCCTGCCCCAACGAGCAGAACCGTCGCTTCCAGGGCGCGGTGACCTTCGGGTTCACGCCGTGGAAGTACCTCGAGGTGTTCGGCGCCCTCTTCTCCAGCTCGAACATCAACGAGCGGGAGCACCTGACACCCACCCAGGAGCCCGCCGTGCAGATGGCCCTGGGCGACTGGGTGCTCGGCGTAAAGGGGTTCTACCCCCTGCTCAAGGGTGGCCTCTCGGTGGGCGGCAACTTCGGCGTGAAGTTCCTCAACAGCTATGGCGACATCGCCACCAACGCCAAGGCCACCAACATCTTCTTCAACTTCCTTTTGACCCTGGACGTGCGCCCCTTCACCAAGGGAAAGGTGCCGCTCCGGTTCCACCTGAACCTGGGCTTCATCTACGACCCGTCCCACGCCGTGCTGGGGGACGACCCGGAGGACTACACGCCCAAGGCCACCGAGCCCTCCTCCGAGCCGCGCCACGCCTTCCTCGTCCAGCAGTTCGCCCTGGGGCTGAACTTCTCCCGCTTCCGGGTGGGCATCGGCATCGAGGCACCCCTGCCCTACTTCGGCGGGCTCATCAACCCCATCGTGGACATCCAGCTGGACATCGCCACCGGGCAGCCCAACAGGTGGATTGCCGGTGACGAGGCCGAGGGCATCGCCCCCTGGCCGGAGTTCTCCAACGCCGACCAGAGCTACAACATCGAGGGGCGGGTCTCGTCCCGCATCGCCATCGGCATCCGGTGGCGGCCCGTCGCCGGCCTCTTCATCGACACCGGCGTGGACGTCGCCATGAGCCACCAGGGATTTGCCATGGGGCCGCCCCTGCCGCCCTGGAACATCTTCTTCCAGGTGGGCTACATGTTCTCGGCCAAGAGCCGCACCAAGGTCAAACGGATCGTCAAGACCCAGATCAAGGAAGTCCCCAAGTTCATCAAGCCCGAGCCCACCGAGGGCAGGCTCCGCGGCGTGGTCAAGGACGCCAAGACGGGCGTGCCCGTGGCAGCGGCCATTATCACCTTCCCGGGGCTGGGCCTGACAGACCTGGCCACCGCCGAGGACGGCAGCTACACCACCTACAAGCTCAAGGGCGGCAAGGTGAAGCTCGAGGTGCGACATCCCAAGTACAAGCCGTGGACCGGTGTGGGTGTCGTGCTGGTGAACAAGGTCGTCACCCTGAACGTCCCGCTCATCGCCGCGGCGCCCAAGACCGGTACGGTCCTGGGTACCTGCACCGACAAGGGCGGCACCCCGCTGGCGGCGCAGGTGGTCATCGAGGGCACCGAGAACAAGAAGCTGACGGCGGACTCCAACGGGACCTTCACCGTGCAGCTCAAGCCGGGCGCCTACAAGATCAAGGCGGTCATGGACGGCTACTTCAACCGCTACAACGCCTTCGTGGTGGAGGCGGGCACCAAGCAGTCCCTGACCTTCAAGCTGACCAAGCGCCCCAAGCGGGCCATCGTCATCATCCGCAAGACCTACCTGCGGATCCGCAAGAAAATCCACTTCGCCTACAACAAGGCGATCATCCGACCGGACTCCCTGCAGATCGTGGAGGCCGTGGCCGCGGTCCTCCAGGAGAACCCGGAGATCGTCAGGCTGCGCATCGAGGGCCACACGGACCGCCGGGGAGGCTGGCGCCGGAACCTCAAGCTCTCCCAGCGGCGCGCCGAGGCCGTGCGCGACTACCTCATCGCCCAGGGTGTGGAGGCCTCGCGGCTGATCGCCAAGGGCTACGGCTACAAGCGCCCGCGGGTGCCCGAGCTCACCCCGCGCCACCGCGCCATCAACCGCCGGGTGGAGTTCAAGATCCTCAAGCGCTCCAAGCCCTACCGCCCCAAGCGCCGCCGCCGCCGCCGCCGCTAGCTGCCCCCATCCCGCAACCCCAGCTACGAGAGCTGGGCATCGAAACGTACCGCGAGCTCATAGCAACGCCGTATCGCGTCCTTTACCGCATCGACCAGCAGACAGTGTTCGTCCTCGCTGTCTTCGACGGCCGCCGGGACCTGGAGACCATCCTGCTGAACCGAATCATCGCGACTCGCTAGCGTCACTTGGTCGGGGTCGGGGATGGGGTCGGGGTCGGGGCGCCGCGCCGGCGGACCTTCTCCTGGTACTCCACCTGCTGGAGCCAGGCCCGGTACCGCTCCAGGAGCGCCTGGGCGATGAGCCCGCCGAGCTTGGTGCCACCCTGGGGGTTCATGTGGGCCAGATCGCCCCACATGAGGCCGGCGCGCCGCCAGCGCAGGGCCGCCTTGTTGCCGCCCATGGCAGCGTAGGTGTCCCAGAAGGCGCAGCCCTCGGCCAGGGCCACCTGCCGCATGGCGTCCCGCAAGGGTCTGGTGCGCGGGTGGGAGTACTTGCGGCGGTGCACGCGGTCCACCGGGCCCAGCACGAGGCAGCTCGCCTGGGGTCGTGCCTTGCGGAGACGCACGATGAGCTTGGACCACATGGGTGGGTACTTGCGGATGGGGATCTCCTGGTAGGACTCGTTGGTGCCAAAGCCGAAGACCAACAGGTGTGGCTTGCGCCAGGCGAGCTGACGGGCCCAATGCGCCGGGTCGTTCTTCAGCAGGTCGTGGAGCTGGGCGCCCTTGAGGCCCAGCGAGTCGTAGATGACCCCGGGGACGTCCCGCTCCAGGGCCACCCCGAAGAACCGGTTCCGGCCAAAGCCGATGTTCTGGATGCCGAAGCGGTGCACACCGTCCGGGACACGGAGCTCCAGAAGCACCTCTTTCTTCTCGGACGCCCGGGTGTTCACGGTCTGTCTCACCTCGCCGTCCACCCGAACCTGGAACCGGCCTCCGAGGGGGTGCTGCAGGTAGGACACCCCGAAGCGCGACACGTGCTTGCCCACGGGGTACTTGGCCTTGGTCGCGTACCGCGCCACCGGACCGTAGCGCCTGCTGACGGCGTGGAGGCCGGCGACGCCGTACCAGTGGTCCTTCTGGAAGCCCTGGGCCACACCGGCGAAGCTCCAGCCCTTGGACCAGTGCCACACGTTGGCGTGGTTGTACGACGCCGGGTGCCCCACCATGAGGAACCCGTGCCCCGCATCGCCGAGCTCCTGCTGGAGGCGCAGTCGGATCGTGGACGTGATGTTGTCCGACACGATCTGGGAGTCGCCCCAGTGACAGACACGCGTGATCGCGCCCGGCCGCTTCTGCTGCGTCCTGCGCAAGGCCTGGAAGAACTTCACGAGCGCCTGGTTGCCCGGCGGCTCCTCGATGGGCTGCACCGTGGTGGCGAGGACCGGAGGCGGCTTGAACTTGTTCTGGGCGCTCGTGGGCAGGGGGCCCGTGCTCCGCAGACCGCGGTCCCGGGCGGTGGGGAAGAACTTCGGCTTGGGCAGGTCGAAGGACTTGCCGGTGTAGACCCTGTGGCCCACATAGAGGCTCGACGCCATGACCACGAAGCACCCGAGGGCGAGGGCCGTGCGCGACACAAGCACCTGCGGACCGTCTGCGACCACCTGGTCGGCAGAACCCGGCGACCGGGGGAACCCGTCCGAAACCTCGCGTGGCTGGTCGTGTGTGTCGTTGCTCATTCGCTTTTGACCATCAGAATTGGAAGTAGATGAACGGCACCACCTTGGACTGGGCCACCGAATACACGAGCGCCGACACGGCGACCATGATCAGAGCCTGCACGACAAACGGCATCCGAGCGAAGATCTTGCGCAAGAGGCCAACCCACTGGTCGGGCAGGCAGTGCAACGCCCAGGCCGCGAAGAGCGCCAGGGCCACCGTGGGCACCACGTTGGCGCTGCCCGGCGTGAGCTTCGCCAGCTGCCCGAGGATCGCCACCGCGTGGTCATAGCTCTTGGCCCGAAAAAAGATCCACGCGAAGCACACGAAGTGGAAGGTCAGCAGGATCATACCGACGCGCACCGCGGTGTCCACGACCACCGCCGAGGTGGCGCGCGTGACCCGCGCCCAGGCGGGATCCCCCGGGCCCATATCGAGCAGCGCACCGGTGACCATCCCCCGGACGGTGACCGGCCCGCGCAACCGCTGGAAGACGCGCGTGAGCGCCAGGGCCACGCCGTGCAGCCCGCCCCAGACGACGAAGGTCCAGGCGGCGCCGTGCCACAGGCCGCCCAGCACCATGGTCGCCGCCAGCGCCAGATAGGTGCGCCAGGGCCCCTTGCGCGACCCACCCAGGGGGATGTACAGGTAGTCCCGCAGCCAGGTCGACAGGGAGATGTGCCACCGCCGCCAGAAGTCCCGCAGGTTCACCGCGCCATACGGCGAGCGGAAGTTGTCCGGCAGCCGGAACCCCAGCAGCAGCGCCGCCCCGATGGCAACGTCCGAGTAGCCCGAGAAGTCGCAGTAGATCTGGAACGCGTAGCCGTATACCGCGGCGAGGACCTCCGCCGAAGTGAACCACGTCGGGTTCTCGAAGACCCGGTCCACCAGGTTCACCGCCAGGTAGTCGGCGATGCACACCTTCTTGACCAGGCCGCTCATGATCAGAAACAGCCCGATGCCCCCCATCTCCCGGCTCAGCCCTCGGGGCTGGCGGACCTGGGGCAGAAACACCGACGCGCGCACGATGGGTCCGGCCACCAGCTGCGGGAAGAACGCCACGAAGAGCAGGTACTGCCAGTAGCTGTCCGCCGGCTCGAGCTGCCGCCGATAGATGTCGATGGTGTAGCTCATGGACTGGAACGTGAAGAACGAGATCCCCACGGGCAACGCCACGGCCAGCAACACCGGATCCACGGACATGCCCGCGGCGTTCATGGACGTCGCGACCTGACTGGCGAAGAAGTTGAAGTACTTGAACACCGCCAGCACACCCAGATCGGTGCCGAGCGACAGCCAAAGCAGCAGCTTCCGCCGGGTCTGATCCGTGGTCCGATACAGGGCCCCACCCACCAGGTAGTCCACATTGGAGGTGAAGAAGATCAGAAACAGATACCAGGGATTCCAGTTGGCGTAGAAGAAGTAGCTCGCCACGAGCAGGAAGATCGTCTGCACCATCCGCCACCGGGACACCAGCCAGGTGATGCCGAAGACGACAATCAGAAATATGATGAATTCTATGCTGTTGAACAGCATACGCCTGCTCGTCACCTCAAAGTGTCGGCACCATACCCGCCCCGGCCCCACTTGCCAAGCCTCCAAACGCGACGCAGCCCGAGGTCCAGTCCGGCCCCGGTGCAACTCGGGCCGTGTCCCTTGACAGGGTTTGGACCTGGGGCTATGCCCGGGCGGTCATGCGGACGCTAAGTATCGTATTCCTGGTGCTCGGCATAGCGCTGCTCGGCGTCCTGATCTACCAGGTGGGCCCGGCGAAGCTGTGGGCGGACATCCTCCGCATCGGACCATCCCTGGCGTGGGTGCTGCTCGTGGGGCTCGCCTCGATGTTCTTTCTGGCCGTGGCCTGGAAGGAGCTGCTGTACCCCGAGCGCACCACCGCCACGGTGTGGGACCTCTTCGGCGCCGGGCTCGTGGGCTTTGCCGTCAACGAGCTGACCCCGGGCAGCGTGGCGGGTGAGCCGATCAAGGGGGCCCAGCTCCAGGGCAAGGTACCGCCCGAGGACATCGTCTCTTCCCTGATCCTGCACAACTACCTGTACATCATCACCAACTTTCTGCAGATCGCCCTGGGGGCGCTCATCGGGCTCATCTGGCTGGATCTGGCGCCGACGCTCATGTGGGGCACCATCGTGGTGACGGTGGTGGTCGCCGGGATCCTGGTCTTGCTGACCCTGGCCATCCGCTGGGGCATGGCCGAGCGGTTCATGAAGGCCCTGCGCTTTGTGCGCCTGCCCATCAAGAACATCGAGGGCGCCATCGATGGGGCGCGCAAGGCCGACCTCCAGGCGCGCACCTACGCCCACCAGCGGCGCGCCGCCTTCTGGCGGGCGTTCCTGTGGATCTTCGCGGCGCGCACCCTGGCAGTGGTGGAGATCTGGGTCATCCTGGTCATCATCGGCCACCCGGCCGGGTTCGCCACCCTGATGCTGCTCCAGGCGTCGAGCCTCCTGGTGTACGTGATCTTCTTCTTCGTGCCGTCGCAGATGGGCGCCAACGAGGCGGGGGCCACCCTGATCTTCAAGCTGCTCCGCTTCGACCCGGCCACCGGCCTACTCATGGAGCTGGTGCGCCGACTCCGCAAGATCGCCGTCATCATCATCGGCCTGTGCCTCCTCGGCCTCAAGACCCTGGTCAAGCCACGCGACGCCGCCACGGCCACAACGGCCCCAGCGGCCGCGACGGAGCTCCCACCAAAAACCCCCGACGGGATGTGAGGTTCTCACCATGAGCAGTGTAGATCTGGTCTATGGGCTCGGAATTGGCGCTGCTGTCCTGGCCGTAGCGCGTAGCATCTTCATCACCGTGACCCTCAAGGTGAACGCCCAGGCACTGACAGACCAGCTGATCAAGCTGGTCCGGGCCGACAATCTGGACCGCGCGCTGAAGCTCTGCCAGGCCGCACCGAAGGCGTACATCACAAGCGGATTCCTCCCAGCGCTGGAAGTTTTCAAGAAGGGAAACGCCAAGCGCGGGGACCTGGTCCACGCCTACGACCAAGGCGTCGCCACCAGAAAGCCCCTGCTGACCTTTGGCAGGATCATCGGCGTCGTCGCCGGACTGCTCGCCGTGGCTGGCCTGGTCATCGGCGTGATGCACGCCGAGTCCGTCCCCTCGGAAGCCTACGCCGCCCCCATCATCGCCGGAGTTCTCGTCGCCGGTGGCGAGATGATCACCAAGCGCATCCAGGACGAGGCCAACGCCGCCTTCGGTCACCTGCTCGGAGCGCTCAAAGAGACCCGCTCCCAGTCATGACATCCAACACCCACATCCCATCGACGATATCGAGTGACCACCGCCCCGGGGCTCGAGCTGCTCGTCGTGGGCGCTGACGTCCTCCTCCGCCCAGTCGGCTGACCGACGGACCGCGACGTCCATGGCCAGGGCGCAGGCCTCGGTGATGTCCCCGTGGCTGTCGCGGACGGGCCTGTGGCCGACCTCGATGGAATCATGCAAAAAGTCAGTGTTTAGGGCAAGTTGAACGAATCACTGCGGACCAGTGGCGATGGACCCCACAACCAGGATTCTCGAACGAGCGTTCGCTAAAAAAACCGATTCACATTGATTCCCTTACCGGCTATGTTCGACCCAGTGATTCCCAGATCGGCGGATGACGCAGCCGGCCCGACAGGGGTTGGTTGGCAGGCCTGACACCCAGAGAAAGGATCTGTCATGAGACCCGGTGAGAAGAAGTATCCACACATCTTCAGCCCCGGACGCATCGGCAAGATGGAGGTCAAAAACCGCATCAAGTACGCGTCCACGGAAACCAACTTCAACTTCGGCGACGGCTTCGTGGCTGACAAGGAGGTGGCCTACATGGAGGCCCAGGCGCGCGGCGGGGCCGGCATGGTCACCACCCAGGGCGCCTACACGGATCCGCGGGGCGAGGGCCAGGGCTACGTCGGGATGATGGGCATCTTCGACGACAAGTTCATGCCAGGCCTCAAGCGCATCGCCGACGTGATCCACAAGTACGACGCCAAGGCCGTGCTCCAGCTCATGCACTGCGGTCGCGTGGGTGGCGTGGAGCTGGACTACACCGTGGGCCCGTCCGTGGTGCCCCAGCGCATCCCACGGTTTCGCGAGCCCATCGAGATGACGTTGGAGCAGATCGAGGTCGCCATCCAGGAACACGTGGACGGCGCCCGACGCTGCGTGGAGGCGGGCTACGACGCGGTGGAGATCTCTGGCATCGTGGGCTACCTGGTGTCCAACTTCATCTCCAGCTACACCAACCTCCGCACGGACGCGTACGGCGGAGACATCAAGGGTCGCGCCAAGTTCATGACGGACATCGTGCGCGGTATCCGCAAAGAGGTGGGCCCGGACTACCCGATCATCATCCGCCTCTGTGGCGACGAGCTGCTGCACGACCGCGGCGGCAACAGCCCCGAGGAGAGCCTCGAAGCCATCAAGCTGGCCGAGGAGGCGGGCATCGACTGCCTCAGCGTCACAGCGGGCTGGCAGGAGTCTGCCGTGTCGGTCATCTCCCGGGACTGCCCCCAGGGCAGCTGGCTGCATATCGCAGAGCGCATGAAGCAGCACCTGAAGGTGCCCGTGGCCATGGCGTACCGGCTGTTCGAACCCGCGCACCCCGAGAAGGCCATCGCCGAAGGCAACCTGGACTTCTGGGAATCCTGTCGGGCCATGATCGCCGACCCGGAGCTGCCCAACAAGATCGCCGCTGGCGCAGAGCAGACCATTCGCCCTTGCATGGCATGCAACATCTGCCTGGCGCGGCTCTTTCGCGACGCGGAGCTCAACTGCATGGTGCGCCCGAGCCTGGGTCACGAGTCCGAGCCGGCCTTCGGCTACTATGGTTTCCCGGAGGCCGAGCAAAAAAAGAAGATCTGGATCATCGGCACGGGCATCGCCGGCATGCACGCCGGCGCCGTCGCCTCCGCGAAGGGGCACGACGTCACCTTCACCGACAGCCGGGACCACGTGGGCGGTCAGTTCGCCACGGCCTCCCACGGCCCCTGGGGCGACGCGGAGTTCATGCGCCTGGTGAATTGGCTCAAAAACGAATGCGACACCCACGGTGCCAAGTTCGAGCTGAACAAGACCGTCACCCGGGACGACATCAAGGCTTCCGACGCCGACGCCATCGTCATCGCGACCGGAGCCCGGCCCACGGCGGACGTGCCCGGCGCGGACAAGACGGTCTCCTGCCTGGACGTCATCGACGGCAACGTGGAGGTCGGCAAGAAGGTGGTCATCCTGGGCGATCAGGGAGTCGCCATCTCAACAGCGCTGTTCCTGCTCGACAAGGGCGGCCATGACGTGTCCATGGTGGGGCCCGCCAAGAAGCCCGGTCGGGACGTGAATCCGTCCTACATCTGGCGCTATCGCATGAAGCTGAAGCAGGGCGGCGCCGTGTTCGTGGCCAAGACCCAGGTCCTGGAGGTCACCGACGGCGGTGTGAGAGTGTCAACGCCCGACGGCGAACAACTGCTCGAGGCCGACACGGTCATCCGGGCGGCCATGGCCAAGGTGGACGACCTCGTGGGGGCGCGCAAGAAGGGCGTCTACGTCATCGGAGACGCGCGCGAGGTGCGCCGCGGCAACAGCGCCATCAACGACGGCTTCCGGCTGGGCCAACGGCTGTAGGCACAACGGAAAGTAAGGAGCAAACTCATGGTTCCAACCATTGACGCTTTCAAGTGCGACGGCTGCAGCATCTGCGTGAAGATGTGCCCGCCGCAGATCATGGGGCTCGTCAAGGGAGTCGCCACCATCATCACGGACCTGTGCGAGGAGTGCGGCATCTGCAACGACGTGTGCCCCATCGGCGCGGTACGCTTCAGCCTGCCCCACAAGCGCATCGACGACGTGCACGAGTCCTACATCACCCCGCGCTAGGGAAAGGGAGTGGCGAAATGAAGATAAACAAGATCGATCACCTCTGCATCGCGGTGAAGGATCTCGACGCGGCCAAGAAGGCCTGGGCGCCCATCCTCGGCAAGGAGCCCGAGGACGAGTACGTGGACGAGCCCGAAAAGATCCGCGTGGCCCGGTATTGGCTGGGGGGCGTGGGCTTCGAGCTCATGGAGTCCACCGCGCCCGACGGCGACGTCGCCAAGTGGATCGAGAAACGCGGCGAGGGACTCATGCTGGTGGGACTCAACGTGGACAACACCGCCGAGGCCGTCGACGAGCTGAAGTCCCAGGACTACCCCGTCATCGGCGGGCTGCGGGACTTTCGTGACTGCCAGTTCGCCTTCGTGCACCCCAAGGCCGTCAACGGCGTGCTGCTCGAGCTCATCGACTACAAGTGGAAAGAGCTCGAGGAGTAGGGGCTCTACTCCTCGGCGGGTAGCCACCGCTGGAGGGTCTCGAGCAGGACCTCGGGCTCTATGGGCTTGGCGATGTAGTCGTTCATGCCCGATGCCAGACATATGTCCCGATCCCCCTCCATGGCGTGGGCGGTCATGGCAATGACCGGGATGGTGGGGTCGTGGAAGTCCGACGCCGGGCTGCGGATGGCCCTGGTGGTCTGGTAACCGTCGAGCTCCGGCATCTGCACGTCCATCAGCACGAGGTCGAACTTCTCCTGCTTGAGCACCTCGAGCACCTCGATGCCGTTCTGGGCAACGGCGGTCTGAAACCCGAGATTCCTGAGCATGCCCACGGCCACGATCTGGTTCGTCGGGTTGTCCTCTGCCACGAGGATCTTTACCTCTCCGCCCCGGGTGGGATCCGCCACGGCCTGTGCGGGCGAGGCGTACTCCCCGGTCAACCCGCGCTCCGCGCCGTAGCGCGCCGCCAGTCCCTCGTACAGGCGGGAGCGCTTGACGGGCTTGGTGACGCAGGTGGCGAAGCCGTTCCTCTCGAGCCGCTCGAACTCGCCTATGCGGTCCACCGGAACCAAAAGCACGATGTCCGGTGCCTGCAGACGATCGTCTTTCTTGATGGTCGATGCCACGGTGACGCCGTCAGTTCCCGCCCACAGCAGGTTCAACACCACGAGCCCGAAGGGGTCCTGGCCCTCGGCGGCCTGGCGCAGCTTGGCCATCCCCTGTTCGGGGTCCTGAGCGTCCTCGCACCGGCCCCCCCACGCCTCGAGCAGCGTGGTCAGCCACACGCGGTTCATGACGCTGTCGTCGAGCACCAGAACACGCCGCTGGCGGAGCTTCTCCAGGGGCGCCTCCAACGGGAAGGTGCGATTGGGCTGGGTGGCGAGCGGTACCGTGAACCAGAAGCTCGACCCCTGCCCCTCCACGCTCTTGGCACCGATCTCCCCGCCCATCAGCTCTACGAGCTGTTTCGCGATGGGCAGGCCGAGTCCTGTGCCGCCGAACTTCCGACTCCGCGAAGGGTCCACCTGGGTGAAGGTGGAGAAGACGGACTCGAGCTGATCAGCTGGAATACCGACGCCCGTGTCGGTAATCACGAAGCGCAGGGTGACATCACTCTCGTCCTGATCGTCGCAGCTAACCCAGATGGAGATCTCGCCCTCTGAAGTGAACTTCACCGCGTTCGTCGCCAGGTTCGTGAGGATCTGACGCAGGCGGCCGGCGTCGCCGCGCACCAGGACGGGCACCTCCAGCTCCACCGGACACACCAGCTCCAGCCCCTTCTCCAAGGCGCGCAGGGCAAGCTGGTCGGTGACCTCCTCCAGCACAGTGCGCAGATCGAAGTCCACCGAAACCAGGTCGAGGCGGCCGGACTCGATCTTCGAAAAGTCCAGGATGTCGTCGATGATGGACATGAGGGAGTCCGCGCTGGACTTGACAATGTCGGCCAGCTCCCGCTGCTGGGGAGTGAGATCCTCCTCCAGCAGCAGCGCCGTAATGCCCACCACCGCGTTCATGGGCGTACGGATCTCGTGACTCATATTGGCCAGAAACAGGCTCTTGGCCTCGTTGGAGGCCTCCGCGCGGATGGTGTTGCGCTTGAGGCGGATGTTCGTGAGGCTGATGGCCATCTGCTGGCAGAGGGCCTCGAAGACCGTCAGATCGGCCCCTGTGAACCCGTCGCGCGCAAGCTGGCTGTCCACATACATCACGCCGATGATCTCCTCGCCCATGAACAACGGTGAGCACATGATGGTGCGCAGCTGGAGCTCGTGCACGCTCTTGCCGAAGCGATCGTACTCCCCCGACAGGGAGTCGACGATGCACACGGAGCGACCGGTAGAAAAAACCTTGCTGGTGACGCTCTGGCTATAGAGCACCTCACCGTCGATAGCGCTGAGGTCTCGCCTACGGCCCACGCTCACGTCCAGGGCTCCCTCCTCGTCTCGGAGCAGCAGAAGTCCCCGATCCGCCTCCGTCAGGGAGACGATCATGTCCACCAGCGTGCGGGTAATCTCCGTGTCATCGAGGGTGGAGTTGACCGCGTTGATGGTCGCGAGCAGGGTCGCGACGTTGCGGCGATCCTTCTCTCGATCCCCGGTCAGCACGCCCTTGAGGATCTTCTGGGAGTCCCGACGAAGGATCTCGAAGCTCGCGGTCTGCGGGTTCGCGTACTCTTTCGTCATCACCGACTCCCTTCCTTTTCACCTGGCAAACGGGTCCACCGTGGACCCCGTGTCCTTCCCCGTAGCCCCTGCCATGGGCGGTTGCCTGTTCATGACCGGCGGGGCCTGCATGGGGCGCGGGCGCGCTCGAATCCCGCCATGGTCACGGCGGGTCCTGGCCACCATCGGGCCAGGCGTCGGACGCGCCATGCCCTTCGGAGGCGGTAGGCGCACCAACCTGGCGCGCACCGCATGACTGCCTTGGCTGAGATCCACCCGAAGAACCCTCTCCGAATAACCCGCCAGCTTCAGACGAACGATGAGGCTGCCCTCCCGGGGGAGATCCTCGACCCGAAGGGGGGTCAATCCGAGCAGCCGTGGAAGGCCATCCTCCCGATACACCTCCGCCCCCGGCGGCGTGGACACCACGTGAAGCGTCACCGTCTCGACCGGCGGCGTTGTCGGTCGCGCCGGGGTGGCCCCCTCGACGCTGCCGCCACTCCCACGCCAGCGCCCGGTGCCGTGGCCGATCCACCCGAAGACATAGCCCGCCACGGCGCCCACCAGCACCAGCACCAGGGCGGCCACGAGCCCCACGCGTCGCCAGCTCCATCTCGTCGGGGCCGTCTCCGGAGGGTGGCCCGGCACGAGCAGAATGCCACAGCTGACCTCGGCCACCGCGGCGAGGCGGTCGCGCAAGTCCCGCGCCGACTGTGGGCGCTCAGCGGGCCGCTTCCGCAGGCAGCGCATCACCAGCCGACTGCAGGGCGCCGTGACAGGCGCCGCCAGGCCCTCGAGATCGGTCAACGGCGTCGGCTCCACGTTCAGGTGCTTGTGCACGAACTCCGCCACGGACTCCGCGTCGAAGGGGGGCCGTCCGGCCAACATGGCGTAGAGGACCGCCCCCAGGGAATAGATGTCCGCACGGTGGTCCACCAGGCGCGTCGTGGCCTGCTCTGGCGCCATGAACGCAGGTGTCACCGGGCCCATGTCCATCGACTGTTGCGGGCCGGCCGTGTCCGGGCCGGCCGCGTCCCGGAGGCGCGCAATGCCGAAGTCGAGCAGCTTGGCGTAGTCCGCCTGCCCGTCCTTGGTGACGAGGAAGATGTTGGACGGCTTGATGTCCAGGTGCAGCACGTCTGCCCGGTGCGCCGCTTCGAGAGCGTCGGCCATCTGATGGCCGATGAACAGGACCTGCCGCTCGGAGAGGGGCCCATCCCTCCGCAGGAGCTCTGCCAAGGTCCGGCCCTCGAGCAGCTCCATCAGGTAGTACACACCAGCCTCGTCGTTGCAGAAGTCGGTGATGTCCACGATGTGCGGGTGCCCGATGCGGTTGACTGCCTGGGCTTCGGTCATGAACTGCGCCACGGCCTCGGGCTCGGTGGCCACCCGGTCTTTGAGCCGCTTGAGGGCCACCTTGCGCCCCAGCCGCGTGTGCTCAGCCAGGTACACATGCCCCATACCGCCCTCGCCGAGCAGCGCAAGGCAACGGTAGGAGCCGATGATTTGACCGGCGGATCGATACTGTCCCGTCGTCAGCTGCATTCTATCGCCGAGGCACTGGCCCTCCCCTCATTTCGACATCCCAAAGGGATCGAGGGTGCCCCCCAGATCCCGCATGCCTCCCATATTCGTCGCCCCCATGGGGCGCATGTCTGGCGCCATGACGGGGCGCATGCCAGGCCGCATGGTCGGCCACATGCCCGATCGCATCGGGTCGGGCGGTTGCATACCGCGGTCCGTAACGCCCATATGGCCGCCCGGACGGGGCGGCGTGGCCGCGAGGATCACCCGCAAGGGCCCCGCGGCGTCGAAGCCCACCTCCGCCCTCGATTCCCGATACCCGTCGAGCCGCAGTCGCACGGCCATCCGTTCGCCCTTCATCAGGATCACGCCCGTCGGTGTCTTCCCGAGGAACCGCCCATCTGCCAGACGGAACAGGGAGGCCCCTCCGGGAACCGAGGTGACCCACACCTTCCGCCTCGCGGCCTCGGGCGCCGCCTCCATGGTCGCGTGGGTCCCGGTCTTGGTGGCACCGCCCCCGGACGCGTCGCCGCCACGCCTCGGGCCACCGCCCACCAGACCGAACCCGAGCACAATCCCAAGGGCCGCCAGAGCCACGACGACCGCGCCGCCGAGGATCCACCCCAGCCGGGAGTGCTTCGAATGACGTCTCCCCAGATCCTCCAGCGCCGGCATGGGCAGCGGGCTGGTGACCTCTCCGATGCCCACACGCAGCATCTTGCGGAGCGCTTCCATGGAGCCCACCCTGTCGTCGGCCTCCTTGGCCAGACACCTCAACACCGCGTCGTTGAGCTCGGGTGGAATGGGCTCCGCCCCCATCTCTACGAGCCGCTGCGCGGGCGGAACGGGCTCGATCGTCAGGTGCGCGGTCACGAGCTCACCCACGGTGGTGGCGGAAAAGGGCTGTTGGCTGGTGAGCATCTCGTAGAGGATGACCCCGAGCGCGTAGATGTCGATGCGATGGTCTACGCTCTCACCCACGATCTGCTCGGGCGCCATGAACTCGGGCGTGCCCACAGCGGCGCCGCTCAACGTTTTGAGAAAAGTCTCCTGCCCACCGATGAACTTGGCCACGCCGAAGTCGAGGAGCTTCGCCTTCAGGTTGGAGTCGGACTCTTGCTGAAGTAGGACATTGTCCGGCTTGAGGTCGCGGTGAACGATCCCCTGATCATGAACGGCCTGCAAGGCGCTGCAGATCTGGGTAGCGATGGCCACCACCGTGTCAGGCGGTATGGGCGCGTGGTGCCGAATGTAGTGCGAGAGGGATTCACCGTCGATGTACTCCATCACCATGTAGGGCGGGTGGTCGTCGCTCTCTACGAAGTCCTTGATGTCGATGATGTTCGGGTGGTGGATGAGATTCACCGCCCGTGCCTCGTGGAAGAACCGCTTGACCACGTTGGGCTCGCTGCAAAACTCGGGCAGCAGGACCTTCAGGGCGTCCCGGCGCTTGAGCACCGTGTGCTCACCGACAAACACCGTGCCCATGCCCCCCTCCCCCAAGACGCTCACGAGCTCGTAGTTACCCAGGTGGTCACCGACCTTCAACGCGGCAGGCACCAGCGGACCGCGCGCGGTCGTTCGGGCCTCGGACGGATGGCTCGCCTCTCCAGCGTCCATGGACACACCGGGCTCGCTCGTGATCTCGTCGGACTCCTCGGCAATCCCGGGTTGACTGCGGCCGCGAACGACCATTCCCCGGGCACCGCGCGCCTCCCGCGAGACCTCGGCCTCCAAGGCGGAACGCTGGACCGCTTCGGCTTGGCCATTCCCCTTGTCTGGAGCTGGGTTCTTGGTTGCCGACCTGGGGGCCGCGACGCCCGGTTGGGAGTCCCTGGCGGCCACCAGTCGCATGCGCCCGATGTTGCTTACGCGCCGCACCGGGGTAACGTCATCGACCATGTCACGGTCGGTCTGGATGTGCATGACCCGCTCGCCGTCCCGCGGGCACACAACAAAGCTATCGGGCCATTCCGAATTACATCTGGGGCACTTCTTCGCCATTGCTCTCTCAGGTACAACGCGACAACGATCAGTCCACCAACAATACAAATAGCAAAGATCATACCGAATTACCAGTTCACCAACCACTTGAGATTGTTGGGTACGGTACGGAGGGAAGCACTGCTGAATGGCTGATATCAGCCACACCCGGTCGATACCAACCAAGACGGACCTGCCGAACCGCCTGCGAGACCCGTCCGAATCTAACGTCCCAGGCGGTACCTCAAGGCGGATCGGGTCAGCCCGAGCAGCCGCGCCGCCCTGGAGACATTGCCCCCGGTCTGGCGCATGGCCTCGTCGATGAGCGTGCGCTCCACCTCCTCGAGGTTCACCCCGCCCGGCGGCAAGGTCAGATCCAGTGAATCCCGGACCGAGGCGCCGACGACGGATCCGCTGGGCAGCTCCAGCGCCTCCGGAGTGATCTCCAGCCGGTCCGACAGCAGCACAATGCGCTCCAGGCGGTTGCGCAGCTCGCGAATGTTGCCCGGCCAGGTGTAGGCAAGGATCGCCTGCTCCGCAGCGGCAGCGAGTCGCATGGGCTCCCGGCCGTACTCGCGTCGGAGCTCCTCCAGGAAGCCCAACGCCAGATCCACGGCGTCCCGCTCTCGCTCCCGTAAGGGCGGCAGATGCAGATGAATGGTGTGCAGCCGGAAAAAGAGATCCTCGCGGAACCCCCCCTGCTTCACCGCGGCGGCGAGGTCCCGATGGGTGGCCGCGATGAACTGCACATCGAGGGCGCGCTCGGAGGTGCTGCCCAGCCGGCGCACCGTATGCTCGTCCAGAAAGCGCAGCAGCTTGGCCTGGAGGTCCAGGCCGAGCGTGCCGATCTCGTCCAAAAACAATGTGCCGCCGTGGGCCACCTCGAAAAGGCCCGGGCGCGCCTTGCTCGCCCCGGTGTAGGCCCCCTGCTCGCAGCCGAACAGCTCCACCTCGATGAGCGTGTCGAGGAGGGACGCGCAGTTGACCTCCACCAGGGCCTGGTCCCGCCGCGTGCCGTTGTAGTGGATGGCGCGTGCGATTTGGCCCTTGCCCGAGCCCGTTTCACCGGTGATGAGCACCGCCGGCATGCGCGATCGTACCGTGCGCCGGCAGAGCGTGAGAACCTTGTGAAAAATCTCCTGCATGGCCGCGCAGCCCCCGACCATTCGGCCGATCTCCGCTCCCTGGGCGTCTCGCCGGCGCAGATAGTGCAGCTCCGAACGTAGGCGCGCCAGCTCGTTGGTGCGCTCCACGGCGGCCTGGAAACGCTCCCGACCCACGGTGGTCGCGAGGTGGGCGTCGGCCCCCCGGCGCACCACTCGACCGTCGCCGTCCTCATCGGAGCGGCCGCCCACCACCAGGATACCCGGCGCTCCGAAGAGCAGCCGCAGCGTCTTCACGGTGCGCTCCAGGTCCCGCCCGAGGGAGCCGGCCACGATCACGAAGCTGTCGGGCTCCTCGCTGATGACGTTCGACCAGCGCTTGGCGTCCAGGGAGAACAGGTCCGGCTCCACCCGCTCCACGCAGCGGTGACCCACCTCCCGGGACCATTCGGCGAGCCTCGGGGCCACGGCTTCGTCAGCAGATAGAATGACCACAGTCCGCATACGCTGCTCCTCTTCCCCAAAGGAGGCTCACCGAGAAGGGGAAGCGCCGATCAGGGTACGCCTCTCTCCCGACAATGCGAATCTATCGGATGGCCCGGTCGCGTGCAATCACCGAGACTCCCGCCGCAAATTGGTACCCCATGACCCGCCGATTCTGTGTATTCTTGACAGACTTTGGTTGACGAAAAACAACCCTCATCCGCAGCCACTGTGGCCGAGCGCCCCAGCGGCACCTCACCGCCGAGGGACGACGTCGTGTCAGCCGAGAGTGTCACCGTGGCCGAACGTCCGGGAGGATCCGCTGGCAGCGCATCGCCCTTTGCCAGCGGCGGCGCCGCCGCCGTACCCGCCGACGGGATCCCTCTCGTCCCCGAGACGCTCATCGGCAAAGTCATCGACGGCCGCTACGAGATCATCAGGCCGTTGGCCGAGGGGGGCATGGGCTCGGTGTTCCTCGCCGACCAGACCGGTCTCCGCCGACGGGTGGCCCTCAAGGTCCTGGTGAGCGAAGATCCGGAGCTCGTGGTGCGATTTCAACGCGAAGCCACCGCCCTGGCAGACGTGTCCCACCCGGCCATTGTGGAGATCTACGACTTCACCGCCCACGCCGTGGAGGCGGGTAACCGCGGCTGCCTGTGCATGGCCTACATCGATGGTATGGACCTGGCCGACTACCTCGACGAGCAACCCGAGCGCCGCCTTCCGCCCAACGAGGTGATGACGCTGGTCATCCCCATCATCTCCGCGCTGGTGGAGCTGCACGCCAACGGCATCATTCACCGGGACATCAAGCCGGCGAACATCGTACGATTCCTGCGCGCCGACGGTCGCCCGGGCGTCAAGCTGGTGGACTTCGGCATCGCGCGCCGCCAGGTGGACCCGGGCATGACCGCCTCGGGCCTCGTGCTGGGTACGCCACCCTATCTCCCGCCGGAGGCGTTCCTCGGCGAGCAGGCCACTCCGCTCATGGACATCTACGCCCTGGGGGCCACGATGTTCGAGCTGCTGACCGGTGCTCCGCCCTTTGCGGCGGACAAGCAAGCCAAGATCATCCAGCGCACGCTGCACGAGGACCCGAAGTTCCCCGACCACCTCGCGTCCACTCCCCTCGCGGCGTTGGTCGAGCAGATGCTGGGCAAGATCGCCCGGAACCGCCCGGACGCCATGCAGGTGCTCCATGGCCTCGAGGAGGTCCGCGCAGGCCAGCGCCATGCCCGGGACCCCGCAGCCACCGACGACGACGCCGGGTCACGGCCCACGCGCACGCTCGAGCCGGCTCGACTCCGGGCGACTCGCGACGTCCCGAAGGAGGCCGACAAAACCGAGAAGCACCGCCGCCGAGGCGCCAAGACCCTGGTCGTGGCCCTCATCATCCTGGTCGTGATCGAGACGTCTGCTGTTCTGTTTCTGATGGTCGGACGTTGACGGGCTCGCTCACCGGTCCGCGGACAGGACGGTGGCCGTTGCCGTGAGTCGGGCCAGGGCGAGCCGCCGGCTGGAGGACTCGGAGGGCAAGGGCAGCCGTGAAACCGTGTTGGCGTCCAAAAACCGGAGCACCTCCGGATCCTCGTGCTCGTCCACCGCCACGAGCACCTCCACGCCGCCGCGCCTGCTGCGCTCCACCATGGCGAAGAGCCGAGACCAGAGACGACTCTCCGGAGGGCCCACGTCGGAGAGCACCAGGTCCCAAGCCCCCTCCTGGAGCTGCAAGGTGCCGTCTTCGGCAGTGGCCACATGAACCTCGGCGCCCCATTGGCGGCAGGCCCGGATGAGCGGCGTCAGGCGACCGCGCTCGCTCTCCATGGCAAGCACGGCGCGCCCACAGAGCAGATCGCCAGTGGGGATCTCCAGGTCGTTGCTATCTTCGTGGCGGACGGAGCCTTGGCCCAGGGGCAAGTCCACTGTGATGGCGGTCCCCTCGTCGGGAGCGGAATCGAGCAGCACCTTGCCGCCCATCCGCTCCACGATGCGGTACACCATGGCCAGCCCCAGCCCGAGGCCGCCGCCCACACCCTTGGTCGTGAAGAAGGGCTCGAAGACCCGCCGCAGCACGTCCTCGGTCATGCCCCGACCGTTGTCCGACACCCGCACCTCCACCCGTCCGCCACGCCGGGCGGCGGTGATCCGGACCACGCCGGCGCGCCCGTCCACCGTGGCCTGCAGCGCGTTGGTCAACAGGTTGCTGAAGATACGCTCGAGCTCGACGGCGTTTCCGAAGACCTGCAGCTTCTCGGGGATCTCCACAGTCACCGACACCCGCCGTTCATCAATACGCTCCCGGAGGGCGTCCAGCACGTGGTCGATCAGCTCTTGGAGACGGATGTCGTGCCGCGTCACCTTGCGCTGGTAGGCCAGGACCCGGAGGATGTCCACGATCTCCTGGCACCGCTGGGCGGCGTGCTTGATGCGCGCCAGGCGTCGTACGTCCTCGCCGAACCGCTCCCGGCTGAGCATGAGCTGCGACGTGCCCAGGATCACCGCCAGGGGATTGTTGAGCTCGTGGGCCACCCCGGAGACCAGGGTGCCCGTCGAGGCCAGCTTCTCCTTCTGGGCGAGCTCCTGCTCCAACGCCACCCGGCGGTGGCTCTCGTCCTGGATGATCTCCAGGGACCGGGAGATCAGCTGCACGTTGTAACGATTGAGCAGTATGGCCGTGGCGGTGGCGCCGACCAGCATTATCATCTTCAACCCGAGCAGCAGGCCAATCCCTGCCCCGTCCGCCTCCCACCTGTGTGGGTGCGCCGCGATCCACACCAGGATCGCGACGAAGAAGATCACGACGGGATAGCACCAGGCAGCCAACCGCAGCCAGCTGAACCTCGCCCCACCCTTGAGAATGACCATACCGACGACCCCGAGCAGCAGCAGCGGGAAGTACGGCGAGTACACCCCGCCACTGAAGACCAGGCCGAGGCAGATCGCCGTCTGATCGAAGAGGAAAACCGTCCACAGAAAGACGTTGGACGCCGCCGGGGAGGGAACCCCCTTTCCGCGGTAGTACAGATGGAGCAGCGCCGCGAGGAAGACCGTGTTCGCAGACATCCCGATGATCGCCAGCATACGCAGGCGTCCTGGCTCTACGTTGGGCAGCCGGTGCAAGAAGACCAGCACCGTCGAGAGCAAGACGTACCGGAAGACAATCGACAGCAGCACGGCGTACGCGTCGCGATCGAGGCGCCTGAAGTATTTGGTCGCGCGGAAGCCCATCTCAGCTCACTTGACATGCCCAGTCCTCTGGGGGCGCCAACAGCGTAGCTCGACAGGGCGTGCGGGCGCAAGCGATCATGTTTGGACCCGCACCCGTCGAAAGCGGCGTCCGAGGTGAAATCGTGTATCATGACGCCACGGAAGGTGCAGACCGGTGGAGGAGAACGTGCCTTGAAAATCGATCCCCGATGCACCGCCCCCGGCGAGATCCGGGAGGTCACCGACGACGCCGGCACCCGCGGTCTGGAGGCGATCTTCTGCGTGGCCGTGCCCCCCCGGCGCCTGGTGGACATCCTCTGGGACGTGGCGAACTTCCCGCGGCTTTTTCCGGACATCAAGGAGACAAGCGTCGTCGACATGGACGACCCGGTGTCCCCGACCAGCATCGACCTCGCCTATCGCGTGGACGTCGTGGTCAAGGAGGTCAGGTATGTGCTGCGCCGCCGGCTGGATCGAGGCGCGGGGGCCATCACCTGGCGGGAGCTCTCGGGCGACCTGCGCCGGATCCGAGGCGGCTGGTGGGTCGAGGCCACCGACGACCCACAGATTTCTAGGGCCACGTACCGAGCCTTCGTGGACATCGGGCGGTTCGTACCCACCCGCCTGGTGGCAAAGGGCGCAAGGCGCAAGGCCGGGGAGATGATCGCCCGGGTCCGTCGGGTGGCTGTCGAGCTCCACGCCGCAAGCGAGACCTGACCCCCCCCGAGTTGCGCTGTCGGGTCGGACCGTCAGAGCACCTGCCAGGTGAGGTCGACCCCCACCAGGACCAGGATCACACCGAGCGCGCAGACCATGATCCGCCACCCCAGATCCACAAAGGCGCTGGCGAGAAATCCAGCCCGGTCGGTGTCCATGACGAACCTCCAGTTAAGGGGCAGCGAATGGCCAAGTCGGTCGATCCAGGGCGTCAAGGCGCCCGCTTGGCGCGAAGCGAGGATGGCACGTACCGGGCTGTACGTAGCCGACGAGCGACAAAGCCAGGCGGGATGGATCGGCGTTCCAGGTGTCGAGTTTGTTTTGATCAGCCTCCTAAGCGCAGCGGCCACCGCCACCACGCAGCCCAAGCCCATCAGGACGTAGCCCATCGGAGTTCCTCCACGAACCTACCCGGCCGACGACGATAGTACCACTCGGGCCGTCGATCTCCAGGTGGCACGCCCGACTGTGATATGATCTCGACAATAGACGTATCCAGGAGGACTACCCATGCGTATTCGAACCGGCGGGCCATTGCTCGTCACTGTCGGTGTTTCCCTCGCCCTCGCCACCGCGGCCTGTGGTGGAGACTCCATCGGTGCCACGGATGACGGCGGGGGGCCGGGCCCTGACGTGAGCGTGTCCCCTGACGGCGGGCCTATGCCGGATGGCGGGACGCTGCCGGACGGCGGCTCATTCACCACGTGCGCACCTGCCCAGGTGTCGGACAACCTGTGCATCGACTGCTTCAACCCCGAGCTCCTGGGGGCCTTTTTCGACGGGCTGGCGTGTCACGAGCTGTGGGGGTGCGAGTGTGACGACCAGGGCTCCGGCGACTGCGACCTGGCCTTCGCCACTGTGGCTGAGTGCGAGGCCGCGCAAAGCTCGTGCGATGGTGTGCTCTGCGTGAACACCGGAGGCGAATGGTTCCCCTCCGAGCCCTGCGGCCCCTGCGGGCACTACCACTGTGGCATGCCGTCGCTGCTCGCATGCTGCGACGCGGGCTGCAACTGCGGCCCCGGCAAGAGCTTCGTGCCCGGCCAGGGCTGCGCGGTCTCCGCCGCCTGCCAGGCCGAGGAGGCCTGCATGGCCACCGCGGGCATTTGGCATCCGGCGACCGAGTGCATCTGCGGGTTCACCTGCGGCCAGCCCAACCCCTGCGACGCCTGCTTGGACTCCTGCGACTGCGGTCCCTACCGAAACTTCGACCACGCGACCGGCTGCCTGCTGGACGCGGCGACCTGCGGGGCCGCCGACGACCAGGGGCTCTGCGAGGCCACCCACGGAACGTGGTACGACACGGGCAACGGCTGCGGCCACTTCGACTGCGGCCTTCCCAACATGACGGACCCCTGCGTGATGCCCGGCTGCGACTGCGGCCCCTTCGCCAACTTCGACTCCGCGGAGGGCTGCGTCTGGGACGATTGGTGCATCCTTCGGGACGACGGGCAGCCCTGCGTGGGCAGCGGCAGCGCCTCCAACTGCCGCCTGGGCCTGGTGTGCTGCAACGACTGCGGCGCCCCGCCCGGATGCCCCACCTGCCAGCCGCCGTGCTGCGAGGACAGCCCCATCTGCGAAAACAACGGCTGCAACATCCCCCCGCCGTGACCGACACACCTACGTAATGATGCCGCCCTCCCGGAGCGTCGCCAGCTCCGCGTCGGTGAGGCCGACCTCGGCGAAGACCGCGTCGTTGTGCTCACCATAGCCGGGCGGCAGGGAGAGGTCGTTGCCCACCTCGGCGAGGTGCGGCGTGTCCACAGCTGGCGGCGCCAGATGCACAGGCTTGCCGTCGGGCAGCGCCGTGATGGGCATGGCCTTCCGGGTGAATGGCTGGGCGACCACGTCCTCGAGGGAGTTGATGGGAGCGTGCACGAGGCCGCCGGCGGCGAGCCGCTCGGAGAGATCGGCGGTGGTGTGCTGCTTGGTGATGGCGCCGATGGCGAGGTGGATGAACTCGCGCGAGGCCTGGCGGCCGGCGTTGGTGGCGAGGTCGGGCCGGGCGAGGGTCCCGAAGCCGTCCACTCGCGTGAGGGACTCCCACTGGCGGTCGTTGCCCACGGCGAGGTAGATGTAGCCGTCGGAGGTTGGATAGGCGTTGACGGGCACGAACTCGCGGTGCTCGTTGCCATTGCGGGACACCTGCCCACTCGAGCCGCCGAGGTCGAGCAGGGGCAGGTAGGTCACCAGCCAAGAGGCCGCGGCCTGGGCCATGGAGATGTCGACGCGACGCCCCTGGCCGGTCTCGGCGCGATCGGCGAGGGCCAACAGCACCTGGTTGAAGGCCTCGTCGCCCGCCTTGAGGTCGACGACGGGAACGCCGCAAACCATGGGCATGCCGTCGGAATCACCCGTGACGTGCATGTAGCCCATCATGGCCTGGAGGGCGGGGTCGTACCCCGGGAAATTCGGGAAGTCCGGGCCCAGGGCGGAGATGCCCACCCAGATGAGGTCCTCCCGGAACCCGCGCAGGGTGTCGTAGTCGATGCCGAGCTTCTCGTAGCGGCCCGGCAGGGTGTTGACCATGAAGACGTCCACGGACAGCGCGCTGATCAGCCGCCCCAACAGCGCCTGTCCCCCCGGCTCCTTGAGGTTGACGGTGATGGCCTCCTTACCGGCGTTGGGCCCAAAGAAGTACGAGCACCGATCCGGGCCCGCCACCGGATGCCCCACGTACCGGTTCGGATCCCCGGGGGTCGTCTGGCCGGGAAATGGCGCGGACTCCACGCGGATGACCCGCCAGCCCAGGTGAACGAACCGCTGCGTGGCGTAGGGCAGCGTGAGGGCTTGCTCGAGGGCGAGGATCGTCTTGGGTTTCATGAGCCGTTTCTTTGGTTGCCCGCAGGCGCCTTCAAGGCAAAGAGCACCTTCTCCGGCGTGAACGGCATCGCAGTGAGCCGCTTGCCCGTGGCGTTGTGAATGGCGTTGGCCACGGCTGGGGCCACGCAGATGGCAGGGGCTTCGCCGATTCCCTTGGCGCCGTAAGGGCCCTTGGGGTCGTTGGTCTCCACGTAGTGGGTGACGATCTCGGGCATCTCCGGGGCGGTCATGATGTGGTAGTTGGTGAAATTGGGATTCAGAACCTTGCCTGCCTCGATCTCGAGGTCCTCGCTGAGACAGTACCCGAGGCCGATGGCGATGCCGCCGTGCACCTGGCCCTCGATGAGCAGCGGGTTGATGACCTTGCCCACGTCGTGAACGGCCACGAGCCTGGTGACCCGCACCAGCCCGGTCTCGGTGTCCACCTCCACCTCGGCCACATGGGTGCCGAAAGCGTAGCTTGGCGACACGTTGCCCTTGAACTCACGGTCCTGCATCACCGAGTCGGGCTCGTAGTAGTGGTTGGTTATGATGATGTCGTTCTTGGTGGAGAAGTGCAGCGACCGGATGAACTTCGCCAGGGGCGAGATCACGTCCCCGGAGTCAGCGTCCACGATGGCGCCATCGACCAGGCCCAACCTCCGGTCCCCCGTCTCGAGCCGAGCCGTGACCTCGGCGAAGATCTTCTCCCGCGCCTTGACGGCCGCGCCCCGGGCGGAGTTCCCGGCCACAAAGGTGGTGCGGCTGGCGTGTACACCCACATCCCAGGGCGTGACCTCGGTGTCGTTGTTCACCACCCGCACGTCGCCGACATCCAGCCCCAGCTCCGTGGCCACCATCTGGGCGATGACCGTCTCGGAGCCCTGGCCGATCTCGCTGGATCCCGTGAGCACCGTCGCGGTGCCGAAGTCGGACAGCTTGATGATGGTGCCGCACCCGTCGGACCGGTAGATCTTGGCGCCGCCGCCCACGTGCACCATGGATGCCATGCCGATGCCGCGGCGCACCTTGGCGTCCGCCGGTTGCACGGCGTTGGCCCGGCGCCGCTCGCTGTAGCCGCTCAGCTGGGAGCCCTTTTCGAGGCACTCCTTGAGGCCGCAGCTGGCCAGCACCATGCCCTGCCCCGTGGTCTCTCCCGGCTCCTGGGAGTTCTTCAGGCGGAAGGCCACGGGGTCCATGCCCAGCTCGTCGGCGACCATGTCCATCTGCTGCTCCACGCCGAAGGTCGCCTGAGGATTTCCGTAGCCCCGGAAGGAGCCCGAATAGGGGTTGTTGGTGTAGACCACCAGCGTCTCGTACGTGACGTGCGGCACCCGGTACAACGACGAGATGGTCTGCATGCTCACAAAGGGCGTGGTGGCCCCCCAGGAGGTGCGCCCGCCGTTGTCGTGCAGCATCCGCGCCTCGCGGAAGGTCAGGGTCCCGTCCTTTGTGGCCCCCGTGCGCAGATAGAACTCGGTGGGCTGCCGCGTGGGCGAGGCGATGAACTCCTCTTCACGCGTGAAGACCAACCGCACCGGACGGTTCGCCTTACGGGCCAGCCACACGCAGATGGGCTCGTAGGGGTAGATGTCCAGCTTGGCGCCGAACCCGCCACCGATGACGGGCTGGATCACCCGGATCCGCTCCGGCGCCACGCCCACGATGGCGCCCATGTCCCGCCGGTAGCTGAAGGGCACCTGGGTCTGGGAGATGAGGGTCAGGTCGCCGCCCACGCCGAAGTCGGCGATGATCCCCGACACGCCCATGCAACAGTGCGTGACGAAGTGCAGGTCAAAGGTGGACTCCACGATCACGTCCGAGGCGTCGATGCCCACCTGCAGATCCCCGTGGTGGTAGTCGTATCGGAAGCGGATGTTGTCCGGGCAGTCGGGGAACATCACCGGCGCGCCGTCGGCCAGCGCCTCGGCCACCGTGAAGATCTCCGGCAGGTCCTCGTACTCCACCCGGATTCGCTTCACCGCCTCGGCGGCGATCTCCTCGGTGTCCGCGGCCACCGCCGCGATCTCATCCCGGATACAGGTGACCGTGTCGCCCTTGAGCGGGGTGTTGTCCCGCCCGTGGCCGAAGGGCACGTTCTCGATGTCGGCCGCCGTAATCACCGTCCTCACGCCGGGCAGGCTCTCGGCCGCCGACGTGTCGATGGACTTGATCCGCGCATGCACACGATCCGTCCGCAGGATCTTGGCGTGCACCATGCCCGGCAGGTCGTAGTCTTGCAAATACCGGGCCTCACCCGCCGCCTTGGAGGGCGCGTCCAGCTTGGGTACACCTTTGCCGATCCAGTTGGTCATGGCTGTTTCCTCCCCGCCGACGTCTCGACAGAGGCACCGTCGGCGGCCTCGGCAGAGGCACCGCCGGCGACCGACAGGATCGCCTCCACGATCTTCACGTAGCCCGTGCACCGGCACAGGTTGCCCTCGATGGCGCGGGCGGCGAAGTCCGGGGTGACGTCCACACCCTGTTGCAACACCCACCAGGCCTGGAGGATCATCCCCGGCGTGCAGAAGCCGCATTGGATCGCGCCATGGGCCACGAAGGCCTCCTGCACCCGGTTCAGGGTGCCGTCCCTCGATAGGCCCTCGATGGTCAGGACGTCCCGGCCGTCGCAGGCCGCGGCCAGCTGCAAGCAGCTGTTCACGGTGACGCCGTCGAGCACCACAGTGCAGCTCCCACACTCGCCCTCGCCGCAGCCGAGCTTGGTGCCCGTCAGCCCGACGCCCTCCCGGATCACGTCGATGAGCGGCGTGAGACATCCCACCTCCCGGGTGACCTCCTGGCCGTTGAGCGTGAACGTGATGTTGCGCCTGTCCTCATCGACGACTCGGGGCGACGCAGCAAGGGACGTCACGGAAGGGGTCCGGTCGGGCCCCGGCCCGTCGCAATGCCCGCCGTCGTCGAAGGCGGGCCAGATGGAGACGGGCTCGGGGACCTCGGCCGGTGTCAGCCGCCCCACCGCCCGCCGGAGCAGGACACCGGTGACCTCCCGCCGGAACTCGGCGCTGCCCCGGATGTCGTCGATGGGATGAATCTCCGCCATGGCCGCCGCGGCGGCGGCATCGAGCACCTCCGGGGTGACCCGTTGGCCCTCGAGCACCGACGCGGTCTTCGCGCCCACCAGGGGCGTGGGCGCCACGGCGCCGAACACCACCCGCACGTCCGACAGACTGCCCTGCCCGTCCACCACCGCGCCCACGCCCACGGCCAGGACCGCGCACTCCATGGACGGGCGCCGGCCGAACTTCTCGTGGGTGTAGCGAAATCCCGCCGGCGGCAGGGCCACGCGGATCTTCGTCAGCAGCTCCGTCGGCTCGCGCACGGTCTGCCCGGGACCGACGAAAAAGTCGGCCAGGGCCACCTCACGCGTGGCCACGTCGTCGCCCTCCAACCGGGCCAGGTCCACCGTCGCGCCCAACGCGAGCAGCGGGTTGAGCATGTCGCCGCCCGGGGAGGCGTTTCCGATGTTGCCGCCGATGGTGGCCATGTTGCGGATCTGCGGCCCTGCGATCTTGCCCGCGACCATGGGCAGGGCCGGGAGCCTCTCCCGCAGCGCCTCCGAAAACAGAATCTCCCCAAAGGTGACCGCCGCCCCGAGGGTGACCGCGTCGTTGCCAACGTCCACCTCTCGCAGCCCCTCGACGCGCTTGACGCAGACCAGCACCTCCGGCGGCGCCACCGCCCCCGAGCTCAGGCCCACCACCACGTCCGTGCCCCCGGCCACCACCCGCGCCGCCGCGCCGTGGACGGCGAGCACCCTCACGACCTCCTGAACGGATGTCGGCTCGTAGAATTTCGTCATCAAAGAGCTCCTAAAAAGCGAGCGGCTCCTGGTAGGCGCCGTAGACCGACTTGAGGACCCCGGTGATCTCCCCCACCGTGGCCATGGCCCTGACGGCCTCGATGGTGGCGGGCATCACGTTGTCGCCTCCGGCGGCCGCCTCCTTCAAAGCGGCGAGGGAGGACTCCACCCGAGCGCCGTCTCGCGCGGCGCGCACCCCGGCCACCTTGGCGAGCTGACGCGCGGTGTCCTCGGCGTTGACGGGGTGGTAGGAGACGTCGTGATCCTCCTCCTCCTCCCGGAAGACGTTCACGCCCACCTTCTTGATGGTGCCGTCGAACACGCCCTTTTCGTACTCGTAGGCCTGCCGCGCCACCTGGGCCTGGATGACGCCCTCGCCGATGGCCTTGACAATGCCGCCCGCCGCATCCACCTCGTCCATGACGCCGCGGATCCGCGTCTCCATCTCGTTGGTGAGGGTCTCGACGTAGTAGCTGCCGCCAAGGGGATCCACCGTGTCGGTGAGGCCCATCTCGTGCATGAGGATCTGCATGGTGCGCAGGGAGATGCGCGCGGCCTTCTCCGTGGGGATCGTGTAGGCCTCGTCGTAGCTGCACAGGGCCATGGTCTGGGTGCCCGACAGGGCGCTGATGAGGGCGTAGTAGGCCCCCCGGGCGATGTTGTTCTCCGGCTGGTCGATGGTGAGCCCCCCGCCCCCGCCTCCGGCGATCATGCGCAGCCACATGGACTTGGGGTTCTTCGCCCCGTAGCCCTTGACGATGGAGGCCCAGAGGCGGCGCCCGGCACGGAACTTGGCCACCTGCTCGAAGAGGTTGCCGTGGATGTCGAAGTTGAACGACAGCCGGCCGGCGAACTCGTCGATGTCCAGCCCCCGCGCCAGGGAGTGGTCGGTGTACGCCTTGGCGATGAGGAACGCGTAAGCCATCTCCTGCACGGGGTTGGCCCCGGACTCACGGATGTGGTAGCCGCACACGCTCACGGGGCTGTACTTGGGAATGTGCTGGGCGCAGTACTCGATGGTGTCGCCCACCAGCTTCACCGAGGGCTCCACCGGGAAGATCCACGTGGACCTCCCTACGAACTCCTTGAGGATGTCGTTCTGGGCCGTGCCCCGCAGGCTCTGCAGGTCGTAGCCACGCTTCTCGGCCATGGCGGCGTACATGGCGATCATGGTGGTCGCCGAGCCGTTGATGGTCAGCGACACGGTGATCTTGTCCAGGTCCACGCCCTCGAAGGCGGTCTCCATGTCCGCCAGGGTGTCCACCGCCATGCCCACGCGGCCCACCTCGCCGGCGGCCATGGGGTCGTCGGAGTCGAGGCCGATCTGCGACGGCAGATCGAAGGCCACGTTCAGACCGGTCTGACCACGCTCGATGAGGTAGTGAAACCGCTGGTTGGTGTCGGCGGCCGTGCCGAAGCCCGAGTACTGCCGCATGGTCCAGGGCCGCGCCCGATACATGAGCCGGTGGATACCCCGGGTGAAGGGATAGTCCCCCGGCTCGCCCACGGACAGCCCGGTGGCCGACGCCGCGACGTCATCGGGACCGTAGGTCGGCTTGACGTCGATGCCGCTCTCGAGCACAACCGGCCGGATGTCTAGCTTCTTGGGGCTCATGGGAGGTGCTCCTTGAGATAGCCCACGATCTCGTCGAAGGGCGTGCCCGTGGGGAAGACGCGGCTGACGCCCAGCTCCTCCAGCTTGGGCCGGTCACCGTAGGGGATGTTACCGCCCACGATCCACACCTTGTCCCCCAGGCCCGCATCCGCGATGAGGTCGCGCATGCGCTCACAGATGGGCAGGTGCGAACCCGAGAGGATGGAGAGCCCGATGACATCGACGGCCTCCTGGGCGGCGATGCTCACAATGGCCTCTGGCGACTGCCGCAACCCGGTGTAGATCACCTCGAACCCGGCGTCCCGCAGGGCCAGAGCGACGACCTTGACGCCGCGGTCGTGACCGTCCAGGCCGGGCTTGGCCAGAAGCACCCGAGGTCTGCGTTGGGTCATCATGTTCCCAGCTCCCTGGCGATGATCAGCTTCATCATCTCCGATGTGCCCCCCCCGATGAGGGTGAAGCGAATGTCCCGCAAGTGGCGTTGGATGGAGTACTCCATGGCGTAGCCGTAGGCGGCCATGATGCGCGCGGCCTGGTCACACACGCGGAAGGCGGCTTCGCTGGCGAAGAGCTTCGCCATGGCGGCCTCCTTGGTGCGGGGCAGGTCCGCATCGGACTTCGCCGCCGCGTAGTAGGTCATCTGGCGGGCCACCTCCATCTCCGTGGCCATGTCGGCGAACTTGAAGCGGATGGCTTGGTACTTGGAGATGGGCCGCCCGAACTGCACCCGCTCCTTCGCATAGGCCAGGCTTTCTTCCAGCGCCCCACGCGCCCCGCCCACGGCCATGGCCGCAGTGACGATGCGGATCTCATCCAGAATGCCGCGCAGGTAGGCGAGACCGCGGCCCGGCTCACCCAGCACATGGGTCTGCTCCACGCGGCAGTCATCCAGGGCCAGCTCGCTGGTGATGGACGACCTGACGCCCAGCTTCCGGATGGAGCGCCCCACCTGGAGACCCGGGTTGCCCTTCTCCACCAGGAAGATGCCCATGTCCCTGCTCTCCGGATCGCCCACCCGGGCAAAGACCGTGAAGAAGTCCGCCACCGGGGCGCTGGTGATCCACATCTTCTGGCCGTTGAGAACCCACCCGCCGTCCACCGGCTCGGCCCGGGTGCTCATGCCGAACAGATCGCTCCCGGCGTTCGGCTCGGTCATGCAGATGGTGCCGAGCTTCTCTCCGGACAGGGCCGGGCGGAACAAGCGGTCCTTGAGGTCGGTCGACCCCAACCGCTGCAGGAAGTACGTGCCCATGAACCCCTGCATCAGGCACACCGCCCCCAGCGACATCGACCCCCGGCAGATCTCCTCGAGGGCCAGACAGCAGGCGACGACCCCGGCGTTCACGCCGCCGTCCTCCTCTGGATAGCGCATCTCGAAGAACCCCAGGTCGGCCACCTTCCCGAACATCTCACGCGGGAACTCCTCGGCCTCGTCGATGGCCTCGGCCCGTGGCTTGATCTGCTCGTTACAGAACCGGGCAAAGTTGTCCCGGATCGCCTCTTGTTCCGCCGTCAACGTAAGATCCACACCGGCCTCCAAGGCAGAATCACAGTGATTCAGCGGACATCATAACCAAATGAAGGGGAAAGCCAACCGGGGAATTGGCCGGTTTGATAAGAGAAGCAGTCGCCACGCCGTCTCCATCACGGATCGAGTCCGGGAATGGACCTGTCGGGCAGTGGCGCTCCGCAGTATAGACAGGTCTTGCGGCTCAGCGGGCGCGGTCTGCCGCAGGTCGGGCAGGTTTCACCCTGGGTCTCATTTCCGGAGCCGGTGGTCTTGGCGACCGGGTCTGCCGGCCTGCCGATGGGCACGTCGAGGAGCCTTGACAGATGCTGCACCACCGCGAGGGAGGCGTCCTCCTGATCCCCCTCGTAGTCAATCAGTGAGTCTCCGGCCAGCACGCCGACCCAACCCGTCTCCACCGAGCCCGCACCACTGAATCTGAACAGGATCTGCTCACCCGGAGGTCTGGCCAGCACCAGGCTGATTGTGAAGGTCTCCCACTTGTCATGCTGACCATAGCCTTCCCCCGTCATACCCCATGACGTCCCCTGGGCGCTGTACTGATAGCGAAGGTGAGAAATCTGTTTGAAGTGGATGATCTGTCTGCGGCGCAAAACCCACAGGTAGCGCGTGCTGATGTCCACGAGGTGTTCTCGGCGGTCAATGGACACCCGGTGGCAGTAGCTGAACAGGGTCAACAGCTGCACCAGCAGCGACGTGCGAGACTGCAGGCGGTCTTTGTCGATCTGGACGCAAGGCACGAGACTGTATTGACTGGTTCTGACGGTCTGTACGCTCATGGTCTTTCTCCGAACTTCGAGTATCGCTCAAACCCGAAACCACATCAGCTGAAATCTGGCTGGGCCGTGCCATACTTGTGGAGATGCGTTTGCTTTTCGACTACGTACCTCCCGTGGGCTACGTACCTCCCGTGGGCGTGGTGGCGTTGCTTTTCATGGCCAGTGTCGGATCCGGCTGCGCCGAGCTGTCCGAGCCGCAAAAGCAGCAGGAGCTGTTCCCGACCGGTTGGCCAGAGCAGCGCAGGCGCGAGGGCGCTGCCCCGAAAACGGTCCGCCCGCGGGCGCACGAGACACGGGCAATGGCCGGTCGGATGGCGCCCGCGTTGCCCGGACCGCCGGGGCGTCGGGTGGACTACGTCATCGTGGCGGCGGACGCCCTGGCGGCCTCGGCCCGGCGGTGGAAGGCCTTCCGCGAGCGGTCGGGGTACCGGGTAAGGCTCGTGCTGGCCCGGGACCTCGTGCCCCCGGGCACCTCGGACAAGGCGCGGCCCGACGCCCTGCGCCGGGGGATCCGCGACCACCTCGCGGCCCGCTACAGGGCCCGGGATCCGGCGAAGCCCTTGTACGTGCTGCTCCTCGGGGACGGACACCACCCCCTGCCGGCGTGGATCTACCGCGGCGGGACGTCGCCCATCGTCACCGACAACCCCTACGCGGACATGGACGGCGACGGGATCCCCGACCTCGCCCTGGGGCGGATCCCCGCGCTCACCGACGCCGAGGTGGACGGGGTCCGCGCCAAGGTCGAGCGGTACGAGTCCACCTACCGGGTGGGGCCGTGGAACCGGCGGATCAACCTCTTCGCCGCGCCGGGGGACTACGGCGCCTTTGTGGACGCCCTCATCGAGGGGGTGGCCAAGGACGTGGTGGAGCAGCTCAGCTACGACTACGACATCCACGTCCTCTACGGCGCCAAAACCTCACCGGCGGCCTACCCACCCCGGCGCTTCAGCGACCGGGTCTACGACCTGGTCAACTCAGGGTCCCTGTTCACGGTCTACATCGGCCACGGCACCGAGACAGGACCCCAGTACGGCTGGTGGGGCGGCAAGACCTTCGACATCTGGAAGACACAGCACCTCTCACGCAGGCTGCGCATGCGCAACAAGCCTGCCGTGCTGCTGCTGGTGGCCTGCGACATGGGCAAGTTTGTCGGCCAGGACGGCTTCGGCGAGAAGCTCCTGCGCCACCCCCAGGGGCCGCCGGCGGTCATCGCGGCCACCGGGGTCTCGCACCCCTATCCGAACACCCTGGTCGTCCAGGCGCTGGGCCGCCTCGCCACCCACCACCGGGTGGCCACCGCGGGGCTGCTGCTCCAGCGGGCCAAGTCCCGCCTGATCCGACAGCGGGGCGCCCGGCGGGACGTGCTGGACGGCCTCGCGGCCCTGGTCTCCACCCCGGCGCACCTGGACCAGCTCAAGCAGACCCACCTGCGCATGTTCGTGCTCCTGGGCGATCCGGCGCTGAAGATCAGCTACGTGTCCGGCCAGGCCAAAATCCGGGTGGCGTCGCGATCCGCGCGCCCCGGCGGACGGGTGGTGATCACGGCCAGCTTCGCCGCGCCGACCGCCGGCGTGGCGAGGTTCACCCTGGAGACCCGCCGCAAGGTCATCCTCGGCCACCTGCGGCGGCTACCCAGGGACGGCGACCCCCGGCGGGACCGCGTGCTGCTGCACAACTACCGGGTGGCCAACGACAAGGTCGTCTCCACCCGTGTGACGAGCTTCACCAACGGCCGCGCCCGCGTCACCCTCCCCATCCCCCGGTCCCTCCCCACAGGGCAATACTACATAAAGGTCTACGCCCAGGACGGCCACCAGGACGCCATGGGCAGCAAGGCCCTACGGATCGAGTGACCGGTCCGGTATTCCTGTTGATACGAAAACCGAGTCTATCTACGCCAACAGTATTCGGGGTAGTCGGGCCCTTGGTCGTAGCAAAGGTGGATATCGCGACAATCCGTGTCGTAGTCGCACCGCTTGTAGCAAAATGGCCCAGAATCTCCCTCCCCGTCCACAATGCAGACGCCGCCGCCGGGGCATACGCCGAATGGACACTCGCCCGTGCAGTAGCCGCCCAGGAGGCTGCCATGGCCGCTGTCCGGACTCCAGCAGATCTTCCCCTTGCACTCGTCCCCCATCAGACACGCTTCGCCGTCATGTAAACCGAAAGGGTCGATGCACGACGTCACATTGAACTTGCAGTCGGATTGACAGCTCAAATTGCCGCCGTTGTAGCCCAGCGAATGGCAGTCACGCCCGTCGAGGTCCTCCTCGTCGCACATCTCTCCCATATCAACCTTGCCATCGCCGCAGTAGTCGTCGTCGAGCTCTTTGGCGACGATGAGGGAGCAGCCGGTGGCCAGCCCTGCCGCCAGCAGCAGGGCGCCGACCAACAACGAGCTTCGGTTCTCGTGTCGCTTCACTCGTCTCATGAAGTGCCCCCTAGAACCTGCCCTGCACCCAGAGCCCGCAACCGCGTGCGCCGCAGGATGGGGTCACGCTCACGGGGTTGGCCCGCTCCCGGAGCTTCTTCTTGTGTCGCTTGTGGACGATGGCTGCTCCGATGATTGTGGCGATGACTATCGCCCCCCCACCGAACAGCATCACGTCCGCGACCAGAGCGGAGGTTCTGGCGCCGTCCCTGGATCCGACGGAACCCGTGTCCCTGTACTTGTCGAGGTCCTTGAGGGTCGCGATGCCCGCCGCGGTGCCCAGACCGACGGCCAGGACGCCGACGGTGAGCCCGGTCCAGAACCACCACCGCTTCCAGTAGGGCTTGTAGGCACGCGGCGCCGGGACGCCGCCGGGAAACGACGCGACCGCCCGACGACGAGCGGCCCGCCGGGGCTCGGCCCGCCGGGGCTCGGCCCGCCGGGGCTCGGCACGCCGGGGCTCGGCCCGCCGGGGCGCCACCAGAGGCTTGAGGGTCACCGTGACCACGGCGATCATGCCCGCCTTCACCGTCACGGTCTTGTGCGTCTTTTGGTAACCCTTCTTCTCGACCAGCACCAGGTGCTCCCCGGCCGGGACCTTGAGGATCACCGGCGTCGTTCCCGCCTTCGGGCCGCTGAACTTGTCCACCCGCACCGCCGCGCCTTCGGGCTGGGTAATAATGGAGATCCGTCCCACCTGCTTGCTGAGCGCCACCTGGTCGGCGACCTTCTTCTCCATCTGCTTGATGCGGCGCAGCACCTCGGCCTTGTTGGGCGAGGTCGGCTGCTCCGACAAAAAAAGCCGGTAGGAGAACAGCGCCTTGGTCCACTGCTTGAGCTGCCGGTGACACTGGGCGATGTTGAAGATGAAGGCCGGGTGCCGATAGGTCTTGTGCGCCCGCTTGTAGTAGCCCAGGGCCTTGGTGAAGTCCCCCTGCTGGTAGTACACCTCCCCCTGCTCGAAAAGCTTCTTGGCCAGGGCCTTGTTCCCGGTCGGCGCGGCCGCGGCAGGCAGCGCGGCGGCCGTGGCGAGCAGAAACGTCAACGCGATCACGATACGTCTGTGCATGGTCACTCTCTTGGGTTAGACGACCGCGTTGAAGATACCACAGCACTCGCCAAGATCGGAGGGACGAGGTGCTAAAACGGCTTGAGCGTGCCCTCTCCCACGCCGTGCATGGGCCGAGGGCGGGGGCGGGGGCGGGGGCGCCCTGTGATGACCATGGGTCTGGGACGTGGCCGTCGATACCCGACGCGGATTCGCTCCAGCGCAAAGACGACGCTCCTGTCCGCCGTGACCAGGAAGGTCTCCACCTGGTCCTCGTACCCCCGCCGGGTGGCGCGCAGGGTCACCCGCTCGCCCCCCTTGACCTCCAGCGCGAAGGGCGCCCGCTTCTTGAAGGGCTTCTGGGCACCCAGGGTGATCTCCACCCGGATCCACCGGGTCTTGGAGCGCACCCGGACCTTGTAGACCCGGAGCGGATCGGGCTTCGGCACCGCCGCCGGCCGCATGACCGGCTCCATGGCCATGGGCGCGTCCCGCATGACGGGAGCCATGGGCGGCGCCCCGGCGTGTATGTCGTCCTTGCCGCGCGAGTCCTTGTGCTGGCTCATGTACCAGGCCGTGGCAGCCACGCCGCCCACGGCCAGGACCCCGATCACCACCACGGCAGCCAACTTTCCGCCGGACCAGCCCGACCGGTACTCCCCCTCTCCGACCATGGAGACCGCCTCGGAGGCGGATCCGCCCAGGGTGGTGGGAGCCGCCCCGGCCGAGCTGATTCCCGCCGAGGAGGAGGTGCCCACCAGGGTCTGACCCGGCAGCGTCATGGGGACCGCCACCGCGTCGGGAGCCGCCCCCATGCAGGCCCGGGCAAAGGTCTCGTAGAACTCCTGGGAGGTGCGCGGGCGCAGCTCCGGCTCCTTGGAGAGGGATCCCTCGACCACCGTGGCCACCTCCGGGGGGATCCCCGCTGCCGCCTGGGCCAGGGGCGTGGGCGGCTCGGTGATGTGCATGGCGAGGATCTGCGCCGTGGTGGGCGCGTCGATGGGCAGGTGTCCCGAGAGCATCTGGTAGGCGATGACTCCCAGGGCGTAGATGTCCGACTGCGCCGAGATCCTGCTCACGTCCCCGGCGGCCTGCTCGGGGGACATGTACAGGGGCGTGCCCATGATCATGCCCGTGGAGGTGCGGTGGCTCGAGGCCATGCCCGGCTCCAGCAGCTTGGCGATGCCGAAGTCGAGGATCTTCACGGTGAAGCCCTTGTCGCTCTCGACGACGAAGATGTTCTCCGGCTTGAGGTCCCGGTGCACGATGCCCATGGAGTGCGCCGCCTGGAGCGCGCCGGCGATCTGCCGAAGCACGTCCGCGCAGGACTGCAAGCTCAGCGGCGCCCGCTCCTCGAGGATGTGCTTGAGCTCCTGCCCCTCGAGGTGCTCCATGGTGTAGTACAGCCGACCGTCCGGGAGCTTGCCGAAGTCGAAAATCTGAATGATGTTGGGGTGGTTGATCTTGTTGACGGCGCGAGCCTCGGACATGAACCGGTCGGCCATGGCCTGGTTGTTGGCCAAGGAATCCACGAGCACCTTGATGGCCACGCGGCGGCCGATCTGCGGGTGCTCGCCCAGGTACACCTCACCCATGGCGCCGGCGCCGAGTTGGGAGATGACCTGGTAGTTGCCGATGCCTGTGCCAACGAGGCTGTTGCCGGTCGGAGGGTACATGGCCTACATCCTATTGGACTTCCCCAAAAAAACACAGATACTATAGCCCAGATGTCGCCCAGGAGCTGGAGAATACCCACACATGCCCCTCGCCTTCGAATCCCGGAGCCACGGCACCGTCGCCTTCGGCTTCTTCCAGATCGAGTCCCACATGGTCCTGCTCCAGGACGCGTTCTTCTTCGCGGACGACTTCTGCACCGCCGTGGAGACCCTCGCCCAGGACACCTCTGCTAACCTGGCCGGTTGGCGCATCACCGACCGGGTCCGCGTGGGCGACCTGCACGGGGCCATCGCGGGCCGGAACCACGAGGGGTTCATCGGCGCCACCTACCAACGGTGGCCCTTCCCCGACGACCCGGCGGGCTTCCGCCAGAACCCCGAAGGTCACCAGACCCGCGAGGTCGTCACCGCTCTGGTGGAGCGATTCGGCGACAGCGAGGTCTTCGCGCTGGGCTGGAACCGCGACAACGCCTCGGTCAACCTGGCCGAGTACGTCTTCGACGCCCCCGGCTTCCGTCGCCTGATCGACTACGTGGCCCGGGGCGGCCACCCCCGCTGGACCGACGACCGCCAGCCCGACTACGTCCAGCGCATGGTGGCCCGAGTGGCCAACCTCTGGTAGCCTGCGCTCACCGAAGCTCGCCTGAAGGAGGACCCACCATGGCCGACAAGAACCGCACCTACACCAAAGTGACCGAGGACGTCTTCGAGTGCATGAAGAAGGGCCTGGAAGATCGCGGCGCCAAGATCGAGGGCGACACCAGCGGCACCTTCAAGATCACCGCCTATGGCTTCGACTTCAAGTTCAAGTACACCTGGGACGGCTCGGAGACCCTGCAGGTGACCTGCACGGACAAGCCCTTCGTGGTGGGCTACGGCAAGATCTGGGACACCGTGGATCCGGGCGTCACCTCCTGTGACGGGGTCGTTGGTTGATCCGCCCCTCGGACCGCCGACCTTGATCCCCTCCGGCCTCATCGGCGTGGTTCACCTGCCCGCCCTGCCCGGCGACCCGCGCCACGACGGCGGCGGCTTCGCCCCCGTGAAGAACCACGCCCATGCGGACGCCGCAGCCCTCGTCCAGGGCGGCGTCGACGGGCTCCTCTTGGAGAACTTCGGCTCCGCGCCCTTTCCCAAGGGCACCTCCGGCGCCCGCGTCCCCCCGCACCACGTGGCCTTCCTCGCCCTGGTGGCCGCCGAGCTCAAGGCCCGCCACGGGCTCCCCCTCGGAGTCAACTGCCTGCGCAACGACGCCCGCTCGGCCCTGGGAGTCGCCGCCGCCGCGGACGCCGACTTCATCCGCGTCAACGTGCACAGTGGCGCCTACGTCACCGACCAGGGCATCATCGAGGGCGAGGCCCATGAGACCTTGCGCTACCGGGCGTCCATGGGTCTGGGGCCGGGCCTTGGCCACGGCCCGGGCCAGTACACCCGCGAGGTCTCCATCGCGGCCGACATCCTGGTCAAGCACGCCGCCCCTCTGGCCCCCCTCACCCCGGAGGACGCCACCCACGACTGTGTCACCCGCGGCCTGGCCGACGCGGTCATCGTCACCGGCGAGGCCACCGGCGCTCCGGTGTCCCCCGACCTCCTCCGTCGGGTCGCCACCGCGGCCGGCTCCACCCCGGTCCTCATCGGCTCCGGTCTCACCCCGGACAACGCTCCACGCCTGGCCCCCATGGCCCAGGGCGGAATAGTGGGCACCTGGGTCAAACAGCGAGGCGACGTCCGCGCCCCGGTGGACCCCGAGCGCGTAGCCACCCTCGTCGCAATGGCCCGGGGCCTGTGGAGGCCCGCTCACTGAGAGCAGCGGCGGGAGAAAGGGTTCGATCCCAAGCGACCCCTCATGTGGTAAAATGCTACGAAGAAAACCAGCTTTACGGGAAAGGTGCATCGTGAAACGCACGACACGACTGATGTTTGCAGGTTTGGTCATCGTCTGCATGTCTCTGGGGGGGGTAGCCTGTGGGGACGACGACACCGGAAGCAACGCAGACGGCGGAGGTGACATCGACGGTACGGTCCCCGACGACGGTACGGTCTCCGACGGGGATGCCGCTGTGACCAACGACGCGAGCCCCACGGGCGACTGCGTCGTGACCCGCTGCGCCGGTCACCTGCTGCAGTGCGGTGACTGCGTCGACAATGACGGAGACGGCCAGACCGACTCTTGGGACCGCGAGTGCCTCGGGCCCTGCGACAACACCGAGGGCCCCGAGCTGTATGCCGACGTGGGCGGAGAGCCCGGCGGCCCATGCCTCGCGGACTGCTACTTCGACTTCGGCAATGGCTCGGGGAACGACGACTGCTACTGGAACCACCGCTGCGATCCCCTGGCCGTGGCTCCCGACTACCCGCCCGAGGGGGTGGACTGCGAGTACAACCCCGCCCTGGTCGACGGGTCGACCTGCCCGGCGTCGCAGTCCACGCAGTGCCTGGACTACTGCCTGCCGATCACGCCCAACGGCTGCGACTGCTTTGGCTGCTGCACCTTCCCCGACCTGGCGGGGCTGGGCCCCGGCGGCGGGCCCGGCTACGTGTGGATCGGCAGGCTGGACGCCGACAACGTGGGAACCTGCACCTTCGACTTGCTCCTGGACGCCAGCGCCTGCCCGCCCTGCACGCCAGTCCTTGACTGCATCAACGAATGCGGCGAATGCGAGATCTGCATCGGCATGACCGAGGCGGACCTGCCGGCCTGGTGCAACCCCGAGGACCGGTGTCCGGACAACGTCCAGGCCTGTGGCCTCCCCGATGACCCCCCCTGCCCCGAGGGATACTACTGCGTCACGGGCTGCTGCCTCCCGCCGGTTAACTGATCCCCTCGCCCCCGCAAGGCCAAGTAGCTATTTCGGGGCGGGATAGGCGATGTAGTAGTAGTTGCGAGCGGCGCTGTACTGCTCCTTGAACTGGGCGAGGGTGAGCGCCGGCTTGCCCCGGAGCCAGCAGGACATCAGGTTGACCCGGAGGCCGAGGGTGTCGTGGAGCAGGCGGTACAGCTTGGCGGAGTTGACGCCGTACTTCAGCGCGGCGCTGCCGAACTCGAGCACGATGACGGGTCGGCAACGTCGGATGGTCTTCACCGCGCCCTGGAGGACGCCGTACTCGCCGCCCTCCACGTCGATCTTCAAAAATGCGACTTTGGCGTCGGCGGGCAGGACGTTGTCCAGGGTATCGATGCGCACCTTGATGGGCGTGACCACCTCGCTCTTACTCGGATAACCCCGGCGCTTGAGCCCGCTGTAGGCGGGGTTGGTCGTGACGTGCTGGAAGGTGGCGAAGCCGGTGCGGCTACCGAGGGCCATCTCGTGGACCTTGATCCGGGGCGCGGGGAAGCGCTTGCGCACCACCTGGGCGAACTTGGGAATAGGCTCGAAGGCGTAGTGCGTCCCCCGGGGTGCGAGCTGGACCATCTGTGCCAGGACGTTTCCCTTGTAGGAGCCGACGTCCACGGCGGTGGAGTCCGCGCGAAGCACCCGCTTCATCACCTGGTAGGTCTGGCGGTGATAGCGGGCGTCGGACTCCTTCGCCGGGATCCGCTCGAGGCGGCAGCAAACCCGCGGAGGGCAGCCCGCCAAGAGGACCAGGGCCGGCAAGAGCCCCAACCAGCAAAGGAAACACGGAAGGGCAGCGCGAATCATCTGTTTTTTGGGCATGTACCAGTACCTCAGCGTGATCGGGTGATCTCGAAGCCCGCATCGAAAGCGGCGATGTTGGCGTCGTGAAAGCGAGCAGGTGCGCGAGCGATCAGGGCTCCGGTCCAGCAGTCGTGCCCGACCGGAAGAACCCCGAGCCCGGCCAGGGCCCCGACGAGCACGGCGCCGATTGCCTTGGGGGTGCCGGCGGCCGTGGCGAGGGCCACGGCGTCGACAGCCACCAGGCGGAGGGCGGCGGCCTCGAGTGACGACTTGATGGCCTCGATGGGCGGGTAACGCGTACCACCCTGGGCAGCGGACATGGGCACGACGGGACGGGTGTTCGTGATGACGACGGTGCGTTCGCTGTGGGCCTTGGCCACGAAACGCAGGGCCTCGGCGGGCTCGAAGCCCAAAAGCACGTCGGCGGCGCCGTCGGGGACGGTGGCGGCGTACAGGTCGCCCACCACCACCGTCGATTGGACCAAACCGCCCCGCTGGGCCATGCCGTGCAGCTCGCTGGTGACCACGTTGTAGCCCGCCGCCAGGAAGGCCTCACCGATGGCGATGGTGGCGGTGATGCTCCCCTGACCGCCCACGCCGGCGATGAAGATCCTCTTGCGGACCGCGGTGGGAGCGGACTTCGTCATGGGGCCTCGTCGTCTGGGCGCGGCCGGCTCAGCGAAAGCTGAATGGGCGGCGCCGGCACGATGGCGTTGTTGGGACAGATCTGGGCGCAGACACCGCATCCGATGCAGAGCACCGGGTCGATGGCGATGGTGTCGTCGGCGTCCACGGTGAAAGCCGGACAGGCGAAGGTGGACACGCAGAGGTCGCACTTGGCGCACTGCCCACAGACCAGGCAGCGCTGGGCCTCGCGGAGCACCTGGTCGAGCTCCAGGCCCAGCTCTACCTCGTCGTGCCCCTCCCGGGCGGCCGGATCGAGGGTGGGCATGACCTCCCGGGGCGCTGCCGCGATGACTTCGGGCTCGTAGCGCATGGGCGGTGTCTGCGCGTCCGCGGGCGCGTCGTCGAGGTGCATGCGCGGCGCGGGCGGGACCTCCCAGCGACCCCGGGCCAGGTACCCGTCCACGCTCCGAGCGGCGCGCTGTCCGCTGGCGATGGCGTGGATGACGGTCTTGGGGCCGGTCAGCGCGTCGCCGGCGGCGAAGAGGCCCTCCAGGGTGGCGACGCCGTCCGCAGCCGCCTTCACGGTGCCCCACTTGGTGCGCTCGACCGCCGGTGGGAGGAAGCCCAGATCAGCGCGCTGGCCGATGGCGGCGATGATCGTGTCGCAGGGCAGTGTCTCGGCGGTGGACTCCACCGGAACGGGCCGGCGGCGCCCGGAGAGGTCGGGCTCGCCCAGTTCGGTACGCACGACGGAGAGTCCGATCGCGCGCCCGTCACCGGTCACCACGGCCGCTGGCGCGGTGAGCAGCCGCAAGGAGACGGACTCCTCCTCGGCAAGGGCCAGGTCATCGGGTGAAGCGGGCATCTCCTGCCGGCCACGGCGGTAGACCAGGGTGACCTCCGTTGCGCCCAGACGCCGGGCGCAGCGGGCGGCGTCGATGGCCGCGTCTCCCCCCCCTACCACCAGCACGCGGTCGCCCACCTGCGGCGGATCGGACGTGTTGACCGCCCTGAGAAAAGTCAGCGCGTCCAGCACTCCGTCGGCCTCGCCTCCCGCGACGCGCAGCTGCTCGCCCCTCCAGGCTCCGGCCGCGACGATCACTGCGTCGTGACGCTTGAACAGCTCGTCAAAGCCGATGTCGTCGCCCACCCGGGTGGAGAGCCGCAGCGTCACCCCCATGCCGAGGATCACCTCGATCTCGCGCTCGAGGACCGCCCTCGGGAGGCGGTAGGCCGGGATGCCCAGGGCGAGCATGCCCCCCGCCACGGGGGCGGCCTCGTAGATCGTCACTCCGAAGCCCCGCAGCCGCAGGTCGTGGGCCGCAGCCAGACCCGCCGGGCCGGCACCGACGATGCCCACTGTCTCGGAACGGGCCGGCGCACGGGCCGCACGATTTGCCAGGGCCCGCGCCATGGCAGCGGTGCTCTCGTACCCGGTGGCGTAGCGCTTGAGGGCGTTGATGGCCACGGGCTCATCCACGTCGTTGCGGGTACAAACGGCCTCGCAGGGCCGGTGGCACACGCGCCCCACGGTGGCGGGCAGTGGGAGCCGCTCACGCACGGACCACGCGGCCTCGTGGAAGCGCCCGGCAAGCAGGAGCGTGGCGTAGGACTGGACGCACACGTGGGCCGGGCAGGCCTCGGTGCAGGGCGCCACGGCGGGCTTGTCCGGCAGCGTCCGCAGGGTGACGTGGTCCTTGCCCAGAGCCCGGATCCGCTGCCGGGCGCGGACGAGCTGGGTGGCTGGCTTCACGGTCTCGGTGCAGCCGGTGTGATCCCGGTAAATGCCGCAGTAGCGGCACAGGTCCGTGTCCACGCGGTACACGGGCCGGTCCTCGGCGGGGCGCTCCACGAAGAGGCACGGTGCCCGGGCAATCACCACCGCCACGCCGAGCTCATGGGCCACCGCCCGCTCCAAAACGTCCACCGTCCGGCGCAGGTCTGCCGGGTCTACCACCTCCACGAACCCGACCCCGGCCGCCCGACAGAGATGCTCGATGTCGATGGCCGGGGCCGGTTCGTGCATGCCATCGGTGTCGGTGCCGGGGTGGGGCTGGTGGCCGGTCATGCCGGTGGTGCGATTGTCCATGACCACAAGCACCAGACGGTGCTGGTTGTGCACGGCGTTCACCAGCCCGGTCATGCCCGAGTGAAAGAAGGTGGAGTCACCGATGAAGGCAAAGGCCGGCCGGTCCGTGGATCGATGAAACCCCGCGGCGGTGCTCACGCTCGAGCCCATGCAGATGAGCAGGTCGCACAGGTTCAATGGCGGCAGCTGCCCGAGGGTGTAGCAGCCGATGTCGTTGGAATAGGTCGCCTCGTCCCCGCCCACGAGCTTGGCGGCGTAAAAAGTGTTCCGGTGCGAGCAGCCCGGGCAGAGGCTCGGCGGGCGGGCGGGCAGGTCCGGCGGCGCCGCCACGGTGGGCGCAGGCGCGGTCCGCCGCGTGAGGTTCGCGAGGGCCCCGAGGACCTGAGTCAGCGTTGTCTCGCCGTCGGCCGGGAAACGACCGGACCCCCTGCCCTCGATGGGGACGGTGAGCCCCGCGGTGTACGCCAGGGCCATGGCGTGCCGCTCGAGCAGGGGCTCCACCTCCTCGAGCACCAGGCAGTGGTCCACCTGCGCGAGGAATCGGACGAGCCACTCGTCAGGGACGGGGTAGGAGAAGCCGAGCTTGGCGATGGCCACCTCGCCCTCGACCCCGAGCTCGGTCACGGCGTCCCGGGCGTAGTTGAAGCCCACGCCGCTGGTGAGGATCCCCACGGGCTTGGTGCCCGACGCGGGCGCGCCCACCACGAAGTTCAGGTCCCGGGCCTTCTCGGCGATGTCGGCGGCCACCCGCATCTGGGCGAGCAACACCTTGCGCCTCTTGCGCGCCAGACCCGGGTTGTAGGCAAACCGCGCCAGGTCGCGCCGGAAGTCGGCACGCCGATTCACCGTCGCTGGCAGCGAGCCGAGGGTCACCACGCCGCGCATGTGGCTGACCCGGGTGGTCATGCGTAGGATCACCGGCAGCCCGAGCCGCTCCGACAGGTCGAAGCCGTATCGCGCCAGGTCCTTGGCCTCCTGCGGTTCGGCGGGCTCGAGCAGGGGCAGGTGCGCCATCCGCGCGTAGTAGCGGTTGTCCTGCTCGTTCTGGCTGGAGTGGCAGCCGGGCTCGTCCGAGGTGGCCAGCACCAGCCCCCCGTTGACGCCCAGATAGGCAAGAGTCATCAAGGTGTCCGAGGCGACGTTCACCCCCACGTGCTTCATGGAGCACAGGGCGCGGACCCCTGCCACCGCGGCGCCGGCGGCCACCTCCAGCGCGACCTTCTCGTTGACGGAGTACTCGAAGTAGTAGCGATCGGTCTGGTCGGACAGACCAAAGAGCGTGTCCCCGATCTCCGTGGCCGGTGTGCCCGGGTACGTGGTCGCCACCGCCACCCCAGCCTCCAACGCACCACGAGACACTGCCTCGTTTCCGAGCAGCAGTCGATTCGAGCCCGATTCCGACTCCAGCAGAGGATCCATGCGCGTTCCGACCATCCGGCACGATATATATTCGGTATGGCGGGTCGCGGCAAGGGGAAGGCATTGGTTGGACAAAAAAGAAACGTGCAATAAACTGGAGATCGTCTGAAGCTTGGATGAGTCGGGTTGGGCTGGAGCGGCCATGCGTGACGCACACGACAAACGGAAGATTCTGGAGGCAGAGCTGGAGCGGCTCCGCCATCGCATCGTGGAGGTGAAGGCCGCCCTCGATGACCTGGACGCGCAGGCCAAGTCGGAGACAGACGCCATCGTGGCCGTGCCCGAGGAGCTCGAGGAGACCTTTGCCAGGGCCAGGAACTACGTCGCCGACTACTTCAGCGCCCGGTGGGAGGATCCCCACTCGGCCCGCATCGTGGTGTCGGGGGAGCGCTACATCCTGATCCGCGCGGCCTCGATGTCCATCGAGTTCTTCGACCTCGTACGATCCCTATACCGGGACCGCGGCGCCACCGAGGCCAACTCGGTGGCCCGGGGATTTCTGTTCGACGTGGCCCACGCCCTGGGCAAGGCGGACGCGGCCGCCTTCCACGAGCGCATGGGCGTAGTGGACCCGGTGGAGAAGCTGTCGGCGGGTCCCGTGCACTTCGCCCACACGGGCTGGGCCCTCGTGGACATCCACCCGGAATCCACGCCCTCCCCGGACGAGAGCTACTTCCTTTTCTACGATCACCCCAACTCCTTCGAGGCCGAGGCCTGGCTCCGCCGCGGAGAACACCCGGACTTCGCGGTGTGCGTCATGAACGCCGGCTACTCCTCGGGCTGGTGCGAGCAGAGCTTCGGCGTACCCCTGGTGGCCACGGAGATCACCTGTCGCGCCAAGGGGGACAAGCACTGCCGCTTCGTCATGGCCCCACCCTCCCGCATCCAGGACCACCTCGATCGCATGCACGCCGCCGGCCAGGTCCTGGCCCACACCAGCGAAGACCGCCTGGAGGTCCCCGAGTTCTTCAAGCGCAAGCGCCTCGAGGACGACCTGCGCCGGGCGCATGACGATCTCGAGGTGCGCGTCACCCAGCGCACCGCGGAGCTGGAGCAGCGCAACACCGAGCTCCGCGCGGCCAATGATCGCCTGGCCGACCTGCACCGCGCCCGGGAGGAGTTCCTGGCGATGATCAGCCACGAGCTGCGTACGCCTCTGGTGACGGGGCTGGGGTACGTGGAGCTGCTGCTCCGGGGCAAGCTCGGCACCATCTCCAAAAAAAGCGCCGCTGGCATGGAGGTGGCGCATCGCAACCTCAAGCGCCTGGCCGGGCTCGTCGACGAGATCCTTCGCTACCATCAGCTCAGCCACCGGGACAGTCAAGCGGCCATGGTCGCCACCTTCGACCTGGCGCAGCTGGCTCAGGAGTGTGTTGCGGACCTGAGAGTGCGCACGGCGCGGTCTGCGCATTCGGTCACGGTGGAGGCGGCAGAAGGACTGCCGCCAACGCTGGCCGACGCCGACATGATCCGCCAGGTGCTCGGAAACCTGCTCAACAACGCGGACCACCACGCGGGCGCCGACGCCAGCATCACGATCAGGCTACTCAGATCCCAAGTCGCCCGTGCTCGCGTCGAGGTGTCCGACGACGGCGTGGGCATGTCCCCCGAGATGCTCCGCCAGGCCACAGAGCCCTTTGTGCGCTCGACCGAGCGGGAGCATGGGCTCGGCCTCGGCCTCGCCATCGCGCGCAGCCTCCTGGCCGCCAACGACTCGGAGCTGGAGCTGGAGAGTCGTCAAGGCGTCGGGACCACGGCAGCCTTCACCCTGCCGCTGCTCGCGGCGGCAACAGGCGAGCACGCGGCTGCACCGGGACCGAGGGATCGACGCTCGACCCGGGCCGCCCACACCCTCGTCGGCCAGGGCTCTCGCGTGCTCGTAGTGGAGGACGATGAGGACACCCGCTCCTTCGTGGAGCTGGCGCTGGGCCAGCACGGCTTCGACGTGCTCGCCGTCGCCACCGCAGAGGACGGCCTGAAGCGGCTGGAGGACTTCGGCGCCGATCTGCTGCTCGTGGACCTGGGTCTACCGGGCATGGACGGGCTGGAGCTCGTCCGCCAGGTCAAGGCGCGCCCCGAGCACGTCGCCACACCCGTCCTTCTCTTCACCGCCCGGGCCGAAAGCTCCATCCAACGCGACGCCATCGCCGCCGGGTGTCTCGGCACCCTCGTCAAACCCGTGGCCGTCGACGATCTGCTCGAGCAGATCGGCAATGCCGTCGGGGGGTAGGCGCCCCAAGGAAGCTACCGCAGCTGCTTTTCGAGGTCCTCGAAGGCGGTGGCGATCTCCGAGGGCGCATCGGCCGGGCGGCAGGCGCGCAAATTGTCCAGGAGCTGGAACTCCAGCTCGGTCTGCTGCTGATGGATCTGGTCGAGCTGACTCTCCAGCTCGGCGACCTCTCGCTCCGGATCCGCGCGATGCGCCCGGTCGAGCCGATAGACACCGGCCAGCCGCTGCTCCAGCTCCTTGATCTGAAAGTCGAGGTCCACCATCAGCTGAGGATCCGCGTCGGGGTCCTCGGCCACTTGCCCCCGCTCGAGGCTCAGGTCGATCACCGCGTGGCGCAGCTGGGTGGCCTGCTCGCGGTGTGCCGTCTCCACCGCGTCCAGTCGATCCATGGCTGCGTCCAGCGCCATGGCCATCGTCCGCGTACGGTCGGCCATGTCCCCCAGCGAGGTCAGTAGGCTCACCACCTCCGTAGGGCAGAGCCGGCGGGCCTTGAGCTGGTGCGCGAGCCCCACCAGGGACTTGCACACCTCCCGCCACTGCCAGGGGTCGATCTCCACGATGCTGGCGTCGACAACGGCGTCGACCGTCTCGGCTGTGCCGAGAGACGCAGGTGCGCCCGACCGAGGCGACTCCGCCGAGGCCTCCACCAGCTCATCCAGGTCCATCTTGGCGTACCGCAACGTGTCGAGGTATGGGCTCGACCGGGAATCACTCCGCGCCAGGCAGGCCTCGATGACCGCGCCCACTTCGCTGATCCTCAGGGGGCGCTCCTCCCGATCCTTGGCGAGGCACCGCCCGATGATCTCGTCCAGCTCCACCGGCACCGCCGCCGGCCCCAGGGGGTGCACCGTGGAGGGCGGTGGCGGGACCTTGGTCTGGGTGGCGATGAGCAGCTGATCCAGCCGCTCCCCCTCGAGGGGTGGGCGTCCGGTGCAGACCTCATAGGCGATGGCGCCAAAGGCATAGATGTCCGTGCGCGAGTCCACCTCGTCGCCGCGGGCCTGCTCGGGAGACATGTACATGGGCGTGCCGAACAGCTCCCCACGTTTGGTGAGCACGAGGGACTCGGCGTCGACCATGACCTTGGCGAGCCCGAAGTCGAGGACCTTCACCTGCTCGGTGTTGCGCGCCATGGTGAGCATGATGTTGTCGGGCTTGAGGTCCCGGTGCAGCACCCCCGCGTCGTGGGCCGCAGCCACGGCGGCGGCCACCTGGGTCAGGATCTTCAGCCCCCGGCGCAACGGCATCACCCCCGGGAGATGTTCGACAATGGCCGCCCCCAGGCTCTCTCCCTGGATGTACTCCATGGCCAGGAAGAGCCGGCCGTTGTCGGCGCGGCCGAAGTCCGAGATCTCCACGATGTTGGGGTGCTCCAAGCGGCTGGCCACCAGCGCCTCCCGCCGAAAACGCTCGGCCACGGTGCGGTTGGACAAAAAGTGCCGTTTGAGAACCTTCAGGGCATACCTGCGGTCCAACACGCGGTGCTCGGCGAGGTAGATGTCGCCCACCGTGCCCTCCCCGAGCTGCTCGATGATCCGGAACCGCCCGGCCACCACATCCTGCAGCATCGAGTCTCTGGAGACACCCGCATTCGTCATCGCGTCAATAATAGCCCGAACCGCGCCATATTGGAGCTGGAATTCGACCCACCCGGAGAACCCGCTCACCCGCTGTCTCGAGAGGTTCCCTCCTCGGCGCAGGGGCAGCGTACGCCACCGGCATCCATCTCGGCGATACACCGGTTGCACTGGTCGCAGGCGGATCGTTCGATCTCGCCGCGACGCAGCTTGTGCACGAACTCCGCGTCATGGATCAGCGCCCGCCCCAGGGCCACGAAGTCGAACCCCTCCGCCATGGCCCGGTCCAGTCCCGCCCGCGAGAGGATGCCGCCGATCAGCACGAGGGGGAGGTCCACGACCTCACGCACCGCCTGAGATTCGCGCAGGAAGAACAGCTCCTCGAAGGGGAAGCGCTGCACGAACAGCCGCCCGAAGAGGGCGAGGCCCACCTTTCGGAACCACCGGTCCTGCACCCGGACCATCTCCCAGGTGGGCACGTTTCCGCGCATCATGTAAAGGGGCGTCTTGGACACGAAGCCTCCGCTGAGCACCAGCGCCGTGGCGCCCTCGGCCTCGAGGCGCTGGGCCACGACCACCGCCTCGTCGAGGTGCAGCCCTCGGCGGAAGCCATCGCTCAGGTTCATCTTCACCAGCACGGGGTAGCCCGAACCGACCTCCTCCCGCACACGCTGGAGCACCCGCAGCGGAAAGCGAAGCCGATTGTCCAGGGACCCGCCATATTCGTCCCGGCGCCGGTTGGTGAAGGGCGAAAGGAACTGGCTGATCAGGTAGCCGTGGCCGTAGTGCAGCTCCACGGCGTCGAACCCCGCCTCCCGCGCCAGCCGGGTGGCCCGGGCGAAGTCGTCGGCCGCGCGTGCCATGTCGTCGTGGGTCATGGGGCGCCCATAGCTGAGCCCGTACAGGTTGAAGACCTTCGACGGCGCCAGGGGCCTCTGCCCGATGACCCCCTTGCTGGCGAAGTACCCGCAGTGGCCGAGCTGCAGCGCCGCCGCCGCCCCCGCGTCGTGCACCGCCGCCGTGAGCCGCCGCAACCCCGGAACGATCTCCGGCCGCATGTACATCTGGTGCCCATAGGTCCGCCCCTCGGGGGAGACTGAGCAGTACGCCACGGTGGTCATCCCCACACCCCCCGCGGCAATGGCGCGGTGATGCTCGATGAGCGCCCCTGAGACCTCTCCGCCGGGGCACATGCCCTCGAAGGTGGCCGTCTTGATCACCCGATTCGACAGGTCGAGGTCCCCGAGCCGGGCGGGGCTGAACACGTCTGGGATCATGGTCAACGCGACGCTGCTCAGTTGGCGTTGGGCTGACCCATGCGGAGGGGGCCACCCCGCCCGTTGGGCCAAAGCAAGCAGTTGTCGGCGGAGCCGGGGACCTTGAAGACGTCCATGCCGTGCTCGAAGGTTTGCACGAAGATCTCCAGCTCGCCATCGCCGTCCAGGTCCCCCACGCTCGGAGCCGCCGGGGCGCCGTTTCCGTTGCCGTTGTGGCCCGGGTCAGGCAGGGGGACGTCCCACAGGAGCCCCCCGCCACTGTCGAGGATGATCAGGTGGCCCGAGTCGTCCGTGTCAGGGTCCCCGTAGGTGGCAAGCAGAAGCTCGGGCACGCCGTCCTGGTTGAGATCCGCGACGATGGTCTCCGATGCGTAGAGGATGTCCCGGCCACCCGAGTAGTCGTACCGCCACAGCAGGTTGGCCTCCCCGTCGAAGCAGTAGACGTGCCGGTCGTTCAGCGAAACGATCACCTCGGGCAAGCCATCGCCGTCGAGGTCGGCGGTGGACGGCGCGGGAACCCCGCCGGGCGGGTACCAGCCGTCCACCTGCACGGGCAAGTCACCCCGTGGGAGGATCTCCCAGCCCGCCTTGCGCATGGCCGAGCGGCTGCCGTCGCCGTGGTCGCCCTCGAGCACCATGAGCGCATAGGCCTGGGTTTCGTAGGGCACGTGCATCTCCACGTTGGGCACGCCGAGGACCTCGTTGAGCCCATCCCCGTCCAGATCCACCACGCCCGGCGGCGAGGCGGTCCACTGCAGCCACTCCGTCCAGTCCGGGTGAGGCCAGTCGCCCGTGTGATCATGGTAGTGGTCCTGCTCCACCTGAGGATCCGCCCAGCGGATGAACTGCCCCCAGGTGAACCGCTCGCCCGAGTACTCGCTGTCGCGGTTTTTAAACCAGGGCGCGGCGTCGATGGCCACGCCATCGTGCCTGAACGCCTGGATGTGGTGGTTGTCGTACGTGGCGAGGATCTCCAGGTCCGGGTCGTCGTCGATGTTGCCCACGCCCACGTTCAGCCCATAGCAGCCGAAGCCATGGTGGCCAGAGCCATTGCGGTCTGCGTCGTTGCCCTCGCCTGTGGCGGCGTTGTACCGGGGCCAGGCGTTCCAGGAAATCCCCTCGGGCTGGTACAGGGAGCCGTCGGCGTTGAAGACGAAGATCTGCGACCCACCGTCCTCTTCGTCCTCGGTCTGGGTGGTGCTCACCACGATCTCGATGGAGCCGTCGCCGTTGAGGTCACCGGCCGACATGCCGCGCACCTCCGGAGGATTCCCGGCGGTGGTGGTGCTCGCGGGCCAGCCATCGCGCAGCACCGGTGCGCCATCCCGCCACTCGTAGCAGTAGACCTCGTGGCCGTTGCCGTACACGATCTCAGCGATGCCGTCCCCCTCCAGGTCCGTCACGACGTGGGGCGCATAGACCCGGCTGTCGCCGCCGTCGATCTCTGCCAGGCGGGTCCCCTGGTGATCGAAGACATAGACCGAATAGTAGGCCGCGATGAGCTCGTTCACCCCATCGCCGTCCAGGTCGTACACCACCGGGTCGGCGAACCAGCTGGTCTGGCCCGACAGGTTCATCCAGAACACCGGCTCAGCCACGTCTCCAACGCTGGTGCCGACGTCGCAGATGGGGGTCACTGCCCCTCCGTTGGCGTTGCCCCCCGTGGGCTCTCCCCGTCGCGTGGAGTCCGCGTCGCCGCAGCCCCCCAGCACCAGGAGCGCCGCCACCGCCGTTGAGAATTGCATGCGTAACATGATCGCGCCTCCTTGCCGGGTCCATCTTTGCACAGAACCGCCGCAGCGGAAACACTGCGCAGAACCCGTGATCCGGGCGGCGGGTCAGGCTCCGAAGGCCGCCTTCATGAGCAGATCCAGAGCGTCGTATTCCCTCACGAACTGCGGTGGACAGGGATCCGGCCGGGCCTGGTACAGCAAGCTGATCAGCTTGCGGTCGGCGTCGGACTGGGCCTGGCGGTGAACATCCAGTCTGGTCTGGACCTCCCGAAGCTGGGACACCATCCGGGCCTGGTCGCCCTCCTCCTTCCGGCTCACCTCGCCCAGCCGCTTCTCCAGCTCGCCAATCTGATAGTCGATGTCGAGCACCGTGGCCGGATCAGGGGCCCCTGTGTCAATGGACCGCCCCCGCTCCACGCTCAGATCCGCCACGGCATACCGCAGCCGGGCGATCCGCTCGCGGAGGCGCATCTCCTGCTCCTCGAGCCGGGAGCGGTACACGGCGAGCTCCGTCTCCAGGTCGATCTGCTCGTGCTCCAACCGCCCGAGCTCGATCAGCCCAGCTTGGAGGGCGGCGCCCCCCAGCCCGAAGGAGACCATCCGGGTGGCCATCGAGCGCCCCACCTTGCCCGCCTGGTCCAGGGCCCAGACCCGGCGGGTGGCGCCGTCCGCATGACGCTCCAGAACGGTCCGCACCGCCTCGGCAGATCCCGCAACGACGGTGCCTCCCGCCCAGTCCGGGGGCTGGGCCTCGGGGGGAGACGCCACCACCTGCGGCGACGCCGGATCGTGGCCGTACAGGGATGGATCCTGCACCACCGGTAGCGTCACCGTAGAGGCGTGCTGGGAAGCGTCGAGTCCCTCGATGGCCCGCGCCAGCGCGCCTGCCGTAGCGGGTCGCTTTTCGGGTTCCTTGGCCAGGCACTGCAGGACCAGTGCCTTGAGCTCCACCGGCAGCGGAGGCTCGTCGCTGCCCAGCAGGGACTGTGGATCCGGCACGGGATCCTGCTGGTGGCAGAGCATCATTTGCGGAATGGACTTCGTGATGAACGGCAACCGACCAGTGAGCAGCTCGAACCCCAGGATCCCCAGGGCATAGAGATCCGTCTTGGCGTCGATGGGATCCCCGCGGGCCTGCTCAGGGGACATGTAGGCCGGCGTGCCGAACATCTCGCCCCGCCCGGTCAGCGCCGTCAGCTCGGACTCGATCATGATCTTGGCGAGGCCGAAGTCGAGGATCTTCACGCGATCCCCTCCCCCTGGCGCGGCCGACAGCAGCAGGTTGCCGGGCTTGATGTCCCGGTGCACCACTCCGGCCTCGTGGGCCGCGCTCAGGGCGTCGGCGGTCTGGCGCAGGATCTCCAGCGCCTGGGACCGGGGCAACCTGTGGTGCGGTGCGGCTTTGATCACCTCCTGCAGGGTATTGCCGGGCACGTACTCCATCACCAGGTAGAGCCGACCGTCCTCCATGCGTCCGAAGTCCGAGATGTAGACGATGTTCGGATGGTCCAGCCGCCCGGCAGCGCGCGCCTCCCGCCGGAACCGCTCCACCATGGTGACGTCCGCTTCCACGGTTTCCTTGAGCACCTTGATGGCGTACCGGCGCCCGAGATCCGTGTGCTCGGCCACGTACACCTCCCCCGCCGCGCCCTTTCCGAGCAGCTCCAGCACCTTGAACCGGCCACCCACCACAGTGCCCATCAGGGACTGTCGTCCGAATATACTGTTCAATGTCGAGATGGTAACACCGCCCCATTCGGGAAGATCCAGCCTAGCTGCCCGCCGGGAGCCCTGTCAACGACTATTGGGATTTCATAAGTCCCAAATCTCCTCTTTCCAGTCGCCTTGACAGGCCTGACCAGCACCGTCCACACTATGTGCGAGCGAGGGAGCCGGACATGAAGGTGCTCAATCCAGGTTTCGTGCTTGCTGTGGGGCTCGTCGTCGCCGCGTGCTCGGGAAGCGACGACGGGGACACGAACAACGCCTCGGGCAACCACAACTTCAACCTCAACACGAACGCCAACGAGAACCTCAACACGAACGAGAACCTCAATACGAATACGAATACGAATACGAACACCAATACCAATACCAATACCAATACGAATACGAACACCAATACCAATACCAATACCAATACCAACCCGGTGTGCGGAGACGGCAACCTGGACACGGGCGAGGGCTGCGACGACGGCAACACCGTGGACTGTGACGGCTGCCGAGGGGACTGCACCGCGACCGAGACCGGCTGCGGGGACGGCTTCGTCTGCGGCGCCGAGCTGTGCGACGACGGCAACACCGTGGACTGTGACGGCTGCCGCGGGGACTGCACCGCGACCGAGACCGGC
>Ga0272441_10000751_pt1 | contig 71971 bp, 42 predicted proteins | sample SSMProp6N_FD_193582 | JGI IMG/M metagenome (GOLD analysis project Ga0272441, IMG submission 193582) | Marine sediment archaeal communities from Little Sippewissett salt marsh, Falmouth, MA, United States - SSM-Prop-6N | ecosystem: Environmental > Aquatic > Marine > Wetlands > Sediment ...
TGCGCGCGAGTATTTCCCGTCGACAACCAAGAGCATCGTACATGGATGGGGGCTTGCGCCGGACCTTTTCAAACTGGAATCCGTAAATCCAGGAAAGATTCGCAGCGAATTAAATCTGTCGGAATCTGATCTTTTAATCGGAACAACAACGAGAATCGCACCAAACAAGGGCCAGGAAACATTAATCCGTTCGCTTCCGAATGTGATAAAGAAATTCCCGGATCTGCGGTGCGTCATTCTCGGCGGACGTTATGACGACGACCAGGGTGAGAAATCACGTCTTGAAACTCTGGCAAAGAAGCTGGGAATAGAGACAAATGTGACTTTCATGGGAGAACGCGATGACGCACCGGATATTTTTGCGGCGTATGATGTAGCAGTTCATCTTGCCGATTTCGATTATCTCCCGTTCGGTGTGCTCGAATGCATGGCGCTCGGGAAACCGTGCCTGTGCTCATCGGTTGGCGGAATCCCCGATTTAATAACCGATAAAGAAACCGGGCTTATGGTACCTCCCGGAGACCCCGACACTGCATCAAAAGTACTATTAATGTTGCTTGAGAACGATGAACTGAGATCAGACATCGGAAATTCCGCACAGAAACTGGTTCTTGAAAGGTTCGATCTGAACAGGCTTATACCGCGTGTTAAGAGAATGTACTCGGATGCCCTTGAAGATTCACTTCAGCCGGTATATTCCGATTGACGATTTTTTATTTAACCCCACGCATATACATAACAGAATATCCGTTATTTAATCCCATGTTGCGATTGACTTTCGCGTCTCATCCTTTAGAATATTCGGGTTTCCCTTAACAAGGACAGAGAGGTTGAAAAATGCTCGACCAGGAAATTTTATCGACGATACTTGACGATTTGCGAAGCGAGGAACCTTCAAAACTGCTTGAGGCATCTCGGCTTGCAGAAAAGAACATTCCCACAATGAATCCGACAGAGCTCAGGGAGGTCGCAGATGCCCTGACAAGTCTTTTCTACATTGACACAATGAACCCGGACTACGTCGAGGCCATCGACGCGGCTGTCGACACACTCGCAAAGATGGGAGCGGATACGGTTGATGTTCTGATTGAAGGCCTTACGGATGCCGACCTTCATGCAAACTACCTGATTGCTCAAACCCTTGGAAAGATCGGTGCTCCAGCGGTTGCTGTGCTCAAGGACAGGTTCCGAAACGAACAGGACCCCTTCAGTCGTGCCCTGGCACTCTTTGCGATGTCAAAGATAGATGATCCCGCGCTGATCGAGATAATGCCGGAAATTGTAAGCACGCTCGATCATGAACATCCGCAGTTAAGGGACACTGCGGTTCAGGCAGTCGGGGCGATGATCGAGTGCATCGGCGGTGTCTGTCTTTCGCCGGACGCTGCATCCGCGGCATTTGACAAGCTGATGCTGAAGCTTGCCGACATACATCACGGCACACGCGCCAAGGCTGTAAAATCGATCGGACAGCTCGCGGTTAAGGAATATCTTGATGAAGACCAGGTTCAGAATGCCACCGATGCCGTCTGCAGAATACTCGGGCTGGATGAACAGCATGACTGGGACAGGGCGTTTATCGTCAGGAAGGCCGCAGAGGAAACCTATTACAGGCTGACAGGAGAGAAAGTCAAGGCCGATCACAATTGCTGATTTAACCATTGAATCACACGTTAAATAGATAACACATTCGACAAGGGAGTACTGAAGTGTCAGATATACCATCAATACAGAACGACCAGTGCCTTCCGTACAGCCAGGCTGCATTCCAGGGAGACATGAAATTTGAGCTTCTCTCGAAAAAGGAGCTTGCCCCGGACACATACGAACTCGAGTGGCGTGCGCCCCTCGTGGCACGTTCACGAAAACCCGGGCAGTTCGTAATTTTCCTTGCCCACAGCAGGGGAGAGAGAATCCCGATTTCACTTAAAGGTGGAGACAAGGAAAAAGGTTCGATAACCGTAATCATACAGGCGGTAGGTAAAACATCCCGCGAGATAACATCCCTCGAACCGGGAGATTCCGTCCACAGTATACTCGGACCCCTTGGGACTCCGACGCACATCGTACCCAACTGCGGAACCGCTGTCTGTCTTGGCGGTGGTTACGGAGCGGGCGCGATTCTGTCGGTATGTAAAGCCAATCGTGATGCCGGTAACCATTCAGTCGCGATCATCGGTGCCAGGAACAAGGATCTTCTTCTGTGTGTTGAGGACGCGAAGGAGGTCGCGGACGAGGTTTTAGTCACAACCGATGACGGCTCCGCAGGCATCAAGGGATTTGTAACCCACGCGCTTCAGGAACTGATAGACCGCGGCGACAAGGTCGGGTGGACCTTCTCGGTCGGCCCGGTGCCGATGATGCGTGCGGTCGCCAACATGACCAAGCCGCTTAACATCCCGAGCTACGCATCGCTCAACGCGATCATGGTGGATGGCACCGGCATGTGCGGTGTGTGCAGGGTGGAAGTCGGCGGTGAAACGAAGTTCGCGTGTTTCCACGGACCGGATTTCGACGCACACCAGGTCAACTGGGAAAACCTTGTCGAACGAACACGATTTTATATTCCGCAGGAAAAAGAAATTGACGAACTTTATAAAGAAGGAAAACTCCCCGATCCGGACGAGCCATGCACGGCTTTAAAAACCCCCACGATTGAGGAACTTGATAAGCATTTCAGGGCTAAAATGCCCGAGGGACTTACGCTTGAGGAACTCGGCGAAGAGCTTAAGCCGAACTGGCGGATGAAAATCCCGAGACAGGATATCCCGGAACAGGACCCGGCAGAAAGAATCAAGAATTTCGATGAGGTCGCACTCGGATATTCAACCGAGCAGGCTGTTGTCGAGGCCAATCGATGCATCCAGTGCAAGAAACCCCAGTGTGTTGCCGGATGCCCGGTAAATATCGATATTCCCGCGTTTATCAAAGAGATTCGCGACAGGAATTTCGATGGCGCAAACCGCAAGATCCTCGAAACCAATACCCTCGGTGCGATCTGCGGACGTGTCTGCCCGCAGGACCAGCAGTGCGAGGCCGAGTGTGTTCTCGGAAAGCGTGGAGAACCGGTCGCGATCGGACGTCTGGAAAGGTTCGCGAGCGATTACGCCCGTATGCACGGAGATACGGTTATCCCCGAATGCGCAGAACCGACTGGAAAGAAGGTTGGAATAATCGGAAGCGGCCCGTCCGGGCTTACTGTCGCGGGTGAGATGATTCAGAAGGGACACGAGGTTACGGTATTCGAGGCCCTTCACAAGATCGGCGGAGTGCTGATTTACGGAATTCCCGAGAACAGGCTTCCGAACGAAATAGTGGATAACGAAGTGGACAAGCTGAAACAGATGGGCGTGACGTTTGTCACGAACGCGCTCATCGGACAGGCGTACACTATCGACGAGTTGATGAACGACCAGGGCTTCGATGCCATCTTCCTCGGAACAGGCGCCGGACTTCCGTGGATGCTCGGTATCGATGGCGAGAACGCGAAGGGAGTCTACACCGCGAACGAGTTCCTGACCCGAATCAACATGATGAGGGCGGACATGTTCCCCGAGTACACGACCCCTGTGACCGTCGGCGACAGTTGCGCGATCATCGGCTGCGGAAACACCGCGATGGACGCGGCGCGTACATGCCGAAGGTTCGGAAAGAACTCCAGCATCGTGTACCGAAGAACCCGTGCCGAAGCGCCCGCCCGTACGGAGGAGCTTATTCACGCGGAGGAGGAGGGAGTCGAGTTCAGGTTCCTTACTCAGCCTCTTGAGATTCTCTCTGATGACGAGGGTTGGGTAACCGGCATGAAATGCATCAGGATGGAGCTTGGCGAGCCGGACGCGTCCGGAAGGCGAAGGCCAATCCCGATCGAGGGAAGCGAGTTTGTCATTGACTGCAACACCGTAATATCTGCGCTCGGATTCGGGGTCAACCCGCTGATTGCTTCGACAACACCGGACATCAAGACCGATAAGTGGGGCGTACTCGCGGCCGACAAGGAAACCGGAGCCACGACCAAGAAGGGCGTATTCGCCGGTGGCGACGCGATCACCGGCGGCGCGACTGTTATTCTCGCGATGGGTCAGGCCAAGGTTGCATCGGCCGGACTTCAGAACTACCTTACAACCGGCGAATGGAAGGATTTCGAGCCGGCATAAAAAATCCCCGCGACGCGGGGTGGAATTTACAGAAATTTCACAGCGACACACGTCGCTGTTTTTTTTCACTTACCTAGATCGAACAGGCTTCCTGCGATGTATAGGTCCTTCTGTACAGATGAGAACGGTCTCACGTTTAAAAAATCGGACGCTTTCGTTTCGTTCCGGACCTCGGTTGTTTCAAGATTGATCCTGATCACGTCGCCAGTCTCGACATTCGTGTCGAGAATTCCCGGACATTCTATAAGCGGCCATCCGGTGTTGATCGCGTTTCGCTTGTAGATAGCGCCGAAACTCTCGCAGATAATCGCGCTTACCCCAAGCGCGATAAAGCAGTCGACCGCCTGCTGACGTGACGAGCCGCATCCGAAATTCGCGCCCGCGATTATGATATCCCCTTCCCTGCATTTCGACGGGAAATCCTCCCATCCCGGGAGGTTCCCGAACGCGTGCTTCGCCATCTCGCCGATTTCGGTTATGTGAAGGTGGGCGTTATGGAAGATCATGTCGGTATCGATGTTGTCGATACGCTTTCCATCGGGGGTGCGGATCACCCAGCATCTTCCTTTAATTTCCATATCCTTACTCATCAGAACACCTCCTTCGGATCGACAAGCTCGCCTTCCATGGCCGCAATCGCGGCTGTCACCGGGCCTGCGAGGTATGTGTCACCCTTACCCTGCTTGCCGGAGAAATTACGGTTGGATGTAGACACCTGCACCTCACCTGCTCCGGTCATGCCTACCTGCCCGGCCGCGCATCCGCCGCATCCGGCCGACTGGACCATCGCGCCCGATTCAATGAATTTCTCCAGAATCCCGTTCTGCAGAATATCGTTATAGACCTTCAGCGTCGCCGGTACGATCTTCAGTGTCCGGCCTTCCTTAATGCGTTCACCTTTTTCAAGTACCCTTTTCACATGCTCCATGTCCATCGTGCGACCGTTCGTGCATGACCCGATGAAAACCGTATCGACCGGACTTCCCGCGACATCACGCACCGGAACCACGTCGTTCGGGCTTCCGGGCCTCGCCACCATAGGCACAAGATCATCGACCTTGAAATGAAACTCGTCCGCGTACTGTGCATCGTCATCCGCTACGAACATCTTATAGTCGTCGGGATCGTACGGGAATCCGTCGAAATCCTTCAGCATCGAATCGGGAAGAATAAGCGCCGCAATAGCCCCCATCTCGGTAGCCATGCTCGCAAGCGTGATCCTCTCGGAGAGGGTCATCGCGTGAATGGTCGTGCCGTAAAATTCCACGGATTTACCAAGAAGTTTATCGGTGCCCAGTTCACCACAGAGATAAAGAACGAGATCCTTCGCGGTCGTCGGGAACATCAGCGCCCCGTCGATCGTGATCTTCACGGTTTCCGGGACCTCGAACCATGTGTATCCCTTCGCGAACACAAACGCGATATCCGCATCACCCATCCCCTGACCGAAACATCCGCACGCACCGAGAATATTCATATGGCTGTCGGTACCGACAGCCGTCTTTCCCGGCTGTGCATAATTATCTTCAATGAGGATGTGCGATCCGATCCCCTGCCCGACGTCGTACACCTTCAGGCCATGTTTTCGTGCGAATAACCGGCACCTGTGCTGGTTATCGGCATAGCCGATAGTCGTGGCGGGTGAATTACAGTCGAAGGTGAAGACCGTTTTCTTCGGATCGCCGATCGGTTTGTCCGGATAATGCTTTTCGAGATGCGCGACGACATTCGCGCCGCCGAAATCCCTCGCGGAGCGGACATCGATATTTATCCAGACAATGCGTCCCGGCTCAACCTTCTCCCGTGTATCTCTCAGATGCGCGGAGAAGATTTTTTCTATTACAGTCTGAGCCATGATCCCTCCTTTATATTCAAACGCAGAATTTCGCGACTTCCTCCGCGACCTCGAGCGTCGTGTTGCTTCCGCCCATGTCGTACGTGCGGACTTTACCTTCCTCAATGACCTTAGCAATCGCAGCTTCCAGGCGTCCCGCCAAATCGTTCTCCCCGAGCCAGTCGAGCATCAGCCTCGTCGTGATAAGCATCGCCATCGGGTTGACCTTATACTGCCCCGCGTACTTCGGAGCCGACCCGTGCGTCGGTTCGAAAACCGCGTAGTTGTCGCCGATATTCCCGCTCGCCGCGAAACCGAGTCCGCCGACGAGCTGCGCGCAGAGATCGGAAATAATATCGCCGAACATGTTCGTCGACACAAGCACATCGTAGTCGAACGGATTTTTCAGAAGCCACATGCACATCGCGTCGATGTTCGTCTCCCAGAGCGGGATGTCGGGATAATCTGCAGCGACCTTTCTAGCCTCACGGACCATCAGACCGCTTGTCTCGCGAACCACGTTCGGCTTCTCGACAACGGTCACCGATTTTCTTCCGTACTTCTTAGCGTATTCAAAAGCCTGTCGCGCAATACTGTGGCAGCCGCTACGGGTGAAGATCCTGCATGACACCGCGATGTCATCGCCAGGTGTCGCGTCAAACTTCGCCATATTTTTGTTATGGGCCTTCATTTCCCCGCGAAGCGAGTCGGGAAGCGGGTGATACTCAACCCCGGCATACAATCCTTCGGTATTCTCCCTGAAGACAACAAGATCAATTCCCTCTTTATAGACCAGGGGATTACCCTTGTAGGCTTTACAGGGCCTGAGGTTTGTGTGAAGGTTGAACATCTGCCGCAGCCTTACTATGGGCGACCTGTATACAAGCTCCTGATCCTTCAGTTCATCGCAGAGCTCCTTCTCGCATTCCTCCTTGGGTTTGCTAGTGATCGCCCCGAAAAGGCAGCAGTCGGTGTTTTTCAGGAGATCGACCGTCCGCTGTGGAAGCGCGTCACCCTCGGCGCACCAGAATTCCCATCCGATGTCACCATGGATGTATTCAGCGTCGAGTTTGAGAGCGTCGAGCACCATCTTCGCCGCTTCCATTACGTCGTTACCGACCCCGTCACCGGGAAGCCATGCTATTTTGTACTTTGCCATTGTTTCACCGTTTAATATTTTTTTATCCCGAAAGGATATGATTTCCATACCCGGCCAGATTTCATATTTTTTGAGATCTCACCCATTCGACCAATCCGCCGGCCTCAAGAATCCCCCTCACCTCTTCAGGCAGCGCGGGAAACGAAAATTCACGACCCGCTGATGTCGTGATGACTCCGGCGGCAAGATCGACCGTAATCTCCTCGCCCTTTTCGACCGCATCGACGACATCCTTCTGTACGATCGCCGGAAGCCCTGCATTGATGCAGTTCCTGAAGTATATCCTCGCGAAACTCTTCGCGATAACCGCGCCGACTCCCGCAGCTTTCAGGCAGAACGCAGCCTGCTCGCGTGATGACCCGCATCCGAAATTATTCCCCCCGACGACAACATCGCCCGGATTTACACTACTCGCGAAATCCGGATCGAGGTCCTCCATCGCGTACTTCGCCATCTCGTCGAAATCGGTCACGGTGTACGTGTATTTCCCCGGAAAAATTACGTCGGTGTTCACATCATCACCGTATTTCCAGATTCTTCCCTTTATCGCGCTCATTACCGGACACCTCCGATTTTCCTGGGATCTGCAAGTTCCCCCGCAATCGCGGATGCCATAACAGTCTGCGGGCTCGCAAGGTATATCTCTGACTCAGGATTTCCCATCCTGCCCTTGAAATTTCTGTTCGCGGATGATACGCAGACCTCCCCGGTAGCAAGAACTCCCTCGTGCGCACCGAGGCACGGTCCGCACCCGGTGTTCATGATAATCGCTCCCGCGATTGACAGTTTCATCCATGTGCCGTCCGCAAGTCCCGCCTCGTAAATTTCCTTCGAAGCGGGGAACGCGAGAAGCCTTACATCACGATGAACCCGATTATCACCAAGCACTTCGATGGCCGCGTGGAAATCCTCAAGACGACCGTTCGTGCAGGTTCCAAGTAGCGCCTGGTGTATCTTCGTTCCCTCCACCTCGGAAATATCCGCGAGGTTATCGACCGTATGGGGCTTCGCGACCTTGGGCGTGAGCGAGCTTACATCGAACGTCAGGTCCTCGACGTACTCCACTCCATCATCGCTCTCAACAACCTCGAATGACTCGTCCGTTCGGTCCATCAGCCATTCGATCACGGTGCTGTTGGGAATCACATAGCCGTTCTTGGCTCCCATCTCGGCTGCAAGGTTACAGAGCACCATACGATCCCCAACCGGCATCGCGTCAACCGTTGCGCCATCGAATTCGACGGCCCTGTAAAGAGCGCCATCGGCCCCGACACGTCCGATAATGTCGAGCGCGAGGTCCTTCGCACCGACCATCTTCGGAAAATCGCCGGTGACTGTGATCCGCATGGTTTCCGGGCACCTGAGCCATAGCTTACCGGTCGCCATTATGCATGCGAGTTCCGATCGTCCGATTCCCGCCGCAAACGCTCCGAACGCGCCATGGGTCGTGGTGTGCGAATCGGAACCAAGTATCAGCGATCCGGGAATCGCGAATCCTTCCTCCGGAAGCACCTGATGACAGATTCCACGCTCAACATCGTAGAAATTCTTAATCCCCTGTGACTTTACAAAATCCCTTATCTTCCGGTGGTTATCCGCGTATTTCTGACCTGCGGCCGGTACGCAATGATCGAGCACGATCACATGACGGTCGGGATTATCCACCTTCCCGCCACCCATTTTTTCAAACGTCCCGATTATCGCCGCAGTGTTGTCATGCGAAAGATCAACATCGGGCGAGAGCATCACTATCTCACCAGTGACCACATCGCGTCCCGCATGTTGCGAAAATACCTTCTCCGAGAATGTCTTTGGCATATCCCGATCCCGTTCCTAAACCTTAAGCGGTTCGAAATTTAAGAAATCAGAATGATTCACAATAAACGCCTCAAGGAAATTCCTCGCCTTGTCACCCTCATGCGAGTGGTACGCGATCATGTGCTGGACCTTGTCCGGAAGCCCCGCGACCTTAGCGATCGCAGCTCCGCTCACCGGATGCCGAAGGAGCTTTCCAGATTCGGACTTCACGAACTTACCATCGATCTCCATGTACTCAACAAGTTTGCCAACATCATGAAGAAGCGCTCCCGCAAGAAGGAGGTTATGATCCGCGTGCATTTTTTCATTTCCCGGATGCGCTTTCTTTAAAGCTTCCGCGACCGCAAGCGAAACCTGCGTCACTCCCCTGATATGATCGAGCATCGATGCCGGGCACGGGTCGATCAGAAGCGTGAAAGGCATCCTCGTAAGGTCGTCGGGATTCCAGCCGCCTTCATTCAGGGCGTTCTCATACGCTACGATTGTCTTTTCCTTCAGATCATCATCGCTAAAAAGCGTGATCTCGGGTATCAGTTCAGTCAGCCTGTCTCTCATGTTCGCCTCCAGTTCCTATAAATGCCTCTCGTCCGATCCGGTGTACGAGTGGTCGGTCGGGTGAATCTTCCGCATCGGACTCATCTCTGTCATTTCCTCGAATACATGCGCGACAAGTCCGGGTACCCTTGCGATCATGAAGAACCCGTTCATCATGAGTGCGGGAACTCCAAGGTCGCCAAGAACAGCGCCGAGCGCGCCATCAACATTGATCGGGAGTTTCTTCCCGGCCTTCTCAAACGCAGCCTCGAAAGCTCTCGCCATTTTTACATGGTCACCGGTAAAACCAAGTTCGTCGCATGATGAGAACAATTTAGCTGTCCTCGGATCGGCGGTATGGTAGCGATGCCCGAATCCCGGAATTCTCTTTTTCGAAGCCTTTGCGGACGCAATGTATGCATCGGCGGTTTCATCATATGATTTCCCGCTCTCGCTCGCCTGCAGAACCGCTTCATGAAGCGCGACGAAACAGCCCTCGATCGCGCCACCATGATGACGGTTGATACTCATAATCCCGGCGCCAACACTCGCAGACAGATGCGCCCCGGTCGACGCGACTGTGCGTGCCGCAAGGCACGATGGCGGCGTCGCGCCATGATCGAGTGACGAAACGAAAATAATTTCGAGGAACTTTCCGAGTTTCTCATCGGGAAGTTCGCCCATCAGGATCAACCAGATCGCCTGCGCGAAGCTAACCTCCCCCATAAGTTCGTCGATCGGGTATCCCCGCACCTTGATTTTATTAGGCTCGATTCCGGTTACTTTCGTATCCCAGTGCAGATCGGACATGTTTTCTTTCACCCCTTTGACGCAAAGACCACGTAAAGCCGGTAGTTTACCGCATAAAGAATGCGAACGCGATACCCGCAGCAGCTATATTTCGGGCAATTTGTTACGGAAAATTTCACTTATTTGTTGCCAATTTCAACTAATAGTTATATCTTATATACAGCCACTAAACGAGCACTAAATATAGGTGATAAGTAATGGATATCGTTGATATGAACGGCACAGATCCCCTCAAAAAAAGATGGGAAAAGTATCCCGGACTTGTGGATGAAATCGTGAATGCCCTCATGCCGGACGGTCTTCCTCCCGAAACTGCACTGCAGGCATCTGAGAGGTTATGGAAGGTCAGCGAACTTCTTCCCGAAGAGGATTTCGACATTTACCGCGGCGATGGCATGCCGCTCTGCGAGTACAAAGGCGAGAAGGTCACCGGACCGATTCTGGACCTGCGATTTATCAGGTTAAACGAACGGAGACTTGACGGCGTGGTTCTTCCGCACGCGAGGCTCGCCGGAATGGAAGCCAGGGACTGCACGATGAATAACGCGGTTCTTCCGGAAGTAAGCCTTCAGGCGGCAAGCATTGTGGATGTTACAATGATAGCTGTAAACCTTCAGAATGCCTCCATTAAAGGAGCAACCATCAAGGACTGCATGATTACTGAAGGCAATCTCAGAAGCTGTAACATCCAGGGAAGCACGATAAAGGATGTCGATATGAGCGGCGCGGACCTTTCAGGTTCAAACATCCAGGGTTCCACGTTCAAAGATGTGGACCTATCAGCTATCAAACTCACGGGTTCTAACATGGCCGGTTCTACTTTCAAAGATGTTAATTTCGAGGGATCGAACCTTGAAGACATCAACGGGGCCGGATGCATGTTCAGAGAAGTGAACCTGTCCGGTGTAAAGATGACCGGATTCACCGGTGCGGGATGCAGCTTCAGGGAAGCAGACCTGTCGAAGGCCGATCTCTCCAATTCCAATCTTGTTGGCGCCGGATTCAGGGATGTCAACACAGAGGGGCTTATCCTGGACAACACGAAAATGACCGGCTGCAATCTTCGGGTCTAATTACTTACAAGTGCGCTATTTATAAAATCTGCCCAAGGCTTGCAAGGTACTGTCCTTCATCTGACGGATATACGGCCTCGACGCACCATCCATTTTTATCTGCAATTTCGGCGAGCCTGTCCGGATCGATGTAAAGCCACCAGTATGGTGCGCCTGCCTTTCCTTTGTAGGACATTCGGTATTCAACTTCTCCGAAATAATCACGCCTGCCATCCGCGTTACGTGCCGCGATCTCCATAGGGAATAGTTTCTCACGAAGATCGACCGAGTCCATAAGGATAACTCCGTCAGGTGTTACAAGCTTCCGGGCATATTGCAGGAAGTACTCAAGACGAATAATAGTTCCAACAACACCGATACCATTCATCATCATTAAAAGGCAGTCGAATTTCTCATCGGGATGCTGTTCATGGTAATCGTAAAGATCACCGCACCACGTCTTTTTAACTCCCCTCCGTTTCATAACCTCGACCGCTTGCGACATGATGTCGATTGCAGTCACATCCTTACCCATTTCCTGAAGCGCGAGCGCATGACATCCGGAACCCGCACCGATGTCGAGAATACGGCCATTGCAGTTCATGATCGCGGTCTGTTCATGCGGGGGGAAATCAACGGGTTCGCGGAAAAAAATTTCGACCCGCTGGTTCTCAGGCTCGGCAATATCGCTTGTTACGGCAATGACCGCGTCTTTATCGCCTTTGAAATACGCCAGAATGGCCTTTCCCAGCGGTTCCCACGATTTAACAAGCTCTTCTGACATCTCTGCATTTTATAAAGGCCATGCGTTGTAAACATGGCCTGGTTTTGTTCAAATTTATTACCTGTATTTTCAACTTGCCTTACTACTCTCAAGCTCCTTCAAAACTTCCGTTGTCACCTTCGGGATATCGTCAAAATCCTCGACAATATGCGCGCCTGCAGCTTTAAGAGCCTGGACCTTGCCCTCGCGCGTACCCTTGCCGCCCTCGATAATCGCGCCCGCATGGCTGAACCTTGTACCCTCCTTCGCACCCTTTCCTCCGATGTACGCGACAACCGGCTTCGTAACCTCTTTTTTCATCATCAGATCAGCTACCCTCTCCTCCTGGCTCGTGCCGATCTCGCCGAACATGACGATGACTTCCGTGTCCGGATCGTCCTGGAATCGCTTTACAACCTCGGGGTGCGGAAGCCCGATAATTGCGTCTCCACCGACATGACAGATCGTCGTAAGACCAATTCCCTCTCTTGAAAGATAATAAGCAATCGAAGAGGTTATCCCACCCGAACGGCTTGTCACGCCCACCTTTCCGGGTTTGAAGAAATCCTTCGCGCTCCTGGCTGTCCCGCCCATCATTCCCAGAACAGCCTGATCGACAGACAGGCATCCGAGTGTGTTCGGACCGAGAAATGCCGCGTCATGTTCCTTCGCGGCAGCAGCGATCTCCATCACGTCCCAGATCGGAACACGGTCTGGAACGATAACGAGAAGCTTTACTCCGGCCTCGATTGCCTCTATAGCGGCTGATTTTACAAGTGGAGCGGGAATGAACAGAACCGAGATGTCGATCCCGCCATTGGGCTTCGTGACCTCCATCGCCTCGAACATCGTGTCGAACACCGGCACGTCAAGGACTTCCTGGCCTCCCTTACCGGGAGTAACACCCGCAACTACGTTAGTGCCGTATTCGGTCATAAGGCGCGCTCGGGTCATTCCCTCGCGTCCAGTGATTCCCTGTACACAGACCCTCGAGTTCTTATTGACGAGTATCGACATCAGGACACCTCCTGCGCGATGGATGTCTCTTTGACATATTCATCGTATCCAGGGATCGGAAGGTCGATCCTGATAGCGCTGTTTGATTCGGACCAGCATGCGATCTCGCACGCGAGGCATTCGGTGCATCTGCCCTTCGCCGCCTCTTCCTCGGTGATGTTCAGCATCACCTTACCGTTAATGATTTCGAGGATGTTCGGGTGGCAGGCATCGACGCATGGTTTGGTCTCGCAATTCGCGCATTTCGCGTGGTCGATCACCCACTGACCGGTCAGCGTTTTGAATCCGTACGGTTCCTTCGGTGGATCGGGATTCGATATCGCCTCAGTTTCCTTCGGGGTGTACGGACCTTCATCCACGAGCTTCCTTAACCTCTCTGCGCAGAAGACGGCCGAATCATCTTTGCCGTAACCCTCCACCGGAACCCCGAGATCCGAAAGGTGCTTCTGTATTAGCTCGATTGCGACTTCCTCTTTGTTCCCGCCAAGCCTCAGAACTGCGGGAACCTTGAGTCCAAGCTCCCTGAACGCCTTTATGAATCCGCGTGCGGAATGAAACTGTTCCTGGCTTGCTACACCCGAACCGCTCGCGTAATAGCCCCTGATATTCGGCTGGGCCATGATTATCTTCGCGGCCCTGTAGACCTTGCTGGCGGGTGGATTACCGGATGTGTCACAGAAATTCGCGATAGTGAAATTATGCTGCCCGAGCGCGTCCATGCTCATCATGCTTCCACCGCCACCGGCGCCGTGGAATCCGATGATATCCTCCCCCTGCGAGTTCCGACCGGATTCCGGGATATCCTGTATCACCTGGAAGAAATAGAACGTGCCGCGATAGTCTGATTTTTCGACTCCATACGCTATGCGCTCAAGCGTAGTGATCGGATGATCAAGCTCGCGGGCTATCTCGATCCCGAGTTCCGGGTGACGGAAAACCGAGTAGTCATCTACCGTCGCGTGGCAGTCCGCGGCGACCCAGTCACCTGATTTTGTGATCACAAGTGGATTGATCTCAATCGATCTTGTCTCTCCTGCACGTGCGGCCCTGTAAAGGCTCACAAGTGCCCCGGCAGCCTTGTTAAATAGTTTTCGGGGAATAGTTGTCTTTCTCGCGATCTCGCGAGCCTCGAAATCCCTTAGCCCCAGTTTTATGTCGATGTGCTTACGGGATACGGCCTCCGGATGCTTACGGGCGATTTCCTCGATCCCCGATCCTCCAAGACTTGAAAAAATGATGAGCGGCGACTGCTCGGTGTCATCTATAATCACGGCGGCGAAAAGTTCCCTGTCGATTTCAAGCATCTGCTCCACAAGGACCTTTTCGATCGGGAAGTTTTTAACAATTTGGCCGAGAAGCTCCGACGCGGCTTCACGCGCAGCTTCCGGGGTCTTGCAGAATTTTATAAGTCCCTTCGATTTCCTTCCGGTCACCCATACCTGCGCCTTTACAACAACGGCCCCGCCAAGCTCCTTCGCGGCGGTTTCGACCTCATCGGCCGATGTGCATATCCTGCCATCGGGAATCTTAAATCCCACACTTTTCAGTATTTCCTTGCCCTGGTGTTCAAATAATCTGGCCATTCGATTGCTCCCCGGGAATTGCCCAATTTACCCCGTCCGCTTTAATAAGGCTGGACCGGCATTGTATAACGCTGGATGATGCAAAGGCAACGGATAAACTGATGTTAATAACTGGAAACAGCCTATTGGGTCCTTTTTAAGCCGTCCACCGTCATCGATATCTTAAGTTCACTTATTCTCTCATCAAGCTCTTCCCATGTTTCATGCACCTCGAATCCAAAGTCCGACGCGATCCTGACCGAACCTGTCGCGCCACAGGATTCACATTCATAACCAAAATGGACCCAGTTTTCATCACCGGAAGGTTTACGTTCAAGACGAAGCGAATAGCTTTTACACTTCGCGCATTTAAGAGTATTTATTGTATGGCCCCTGTATGTTAAGTAATACATCCCGCGTCCTAGTAAAGGTCTACTATTGTGATCCCGCTGTGCCTGTTCATCCCGTACAGAACGCCGTCATCTATAATCAGGTCCTGCGGATAATCACCGGCTACCGGTGCATATTCATCGAATGCAGTGTTGTAGTATGTGGGATTATCGAGAGGCCAGAGCCTGAGAATGTGCGCGCTTGAATGCGGCGCCTGTACATACGCGAACTGCCCGTCGACCGCGAGTTCCGTAAGCGTCGAAATCGATCCGACATTTGTCTCTCCCTGGAAATTCGGGAAGGCCGGATTCGCGATACTTACGTTCTGGAACTTCGATGGCGTTATCAGGTGCATGTAGGGCCATCGCGCGACAATCTTTCTTACTTCCTCCGTCGTTAAATATTCGCCGACACTCTCCGGTGTGTTCGGATATGCCACATGAAATACCTCCACTCCATCGCCATTTGCCACGTACATGTAATAGTTCGATACTTCAATATCGAAAACATCGGTTCCGATGAAATCCGTATCGGCCGGAACCGGTGACGCGGGATTCGAAATATCATAAGTCCTGAAATTCCAGCTCGCTGTACCGACATACACCGTATCACCGTACAGTTCAACACATACACCAGCCGATGGAAGTGTAATGTTTCCGGCAACATGAATATCCAGCGGGTTTGTAATATCGATAAGGTGCACCGTATATAAATCGAGGGCTACGAGAAGGTCATCCCGTGCGTCCATGTCACGCCACGCATCCCCGATCTCTAGAATTTCAACAACATGCGCTTCCGATGGATTTGAGATATCGACTACCCTAATGTCACCTGCGTAACCCGATTTGTCCGCGACATACAGGTAATCACCGGATATTGCGCCGACACGCGGTGCGTTCACGACCGGCAGTTCTGAGATGATCTCGGGATTCTCGTCGTTAGACACATCTATAACCGTCATTCCACAGTTTTTTGGGATTGCATCGATTTCATCTCCCACAACCGCGATATCCCTGCAGTCGGCACTCAGCAGAATTGATGACTTCAGTTCCATCGAACCGGGATCCGACACATCGATTATCGAGAGTCCCGCATCACCATCCCCGATATAAGCGTGCTGGCTCCAGCGACTCATATATAGGGCATCTCCGGCGGTTGTGATATTTCCAAGATCGCTGATATTCCCCGCGATGTCCTGCTCGTACATGTAAAGATGCCCGGTATCATTCACGGTGTTCTGCAGACTGCAGAATATAGTGTAGTTATTCAGGTCCATGTCGGTCAGGTTGGAGTTAAATGGCAGGTCCTCGAAGCAGTTGTGCGTAATGTTGTTTACATCATCTATATCCCAGCTCAGAAGCTGGTTATCGTAGCCGACAATCAGCGACCTGAAAGATTCGGTCGGCCTTATTATCCGGAGCATTTCGGGCTGTGCCGCAAAGTCTATCGTAGTGACCTCGGCCGGATTTAACGGATCGGTGTGAATATCGTACACGCTGACACCTATCGTTGGATGGTTCGGCCTGCCGATGTAAAGATGCTCGCCGTCCGTGGCAAGTCCGCCAAGCGGGGGAAGCAGCGATATCAATCCCTCATGAAATGCCGGTGCATCGGGGGTGCTGAAATTGATCATGTTGATATCACTGTCGGCCATGAAATTATCCTGGATATACCAGAGCCTTGGATACCAGAAAAACGCATCGCTTCCGATCTGTATATCGTTATAGTACGTAATCTCAGGATGCGACGGATCACTCATACTGTATATCCAGAGCCCGTACAGACCGGTCATAATTACATGGGGATACGTCCTGTAGATTTTTTCGACTTTACAGAAAAGATCGTGTGGGGTTACCTCATCGGGCGAGGAAGGGACTATATTTACTTCATAAGCATCAAGTTCCAGGAGATACGGGACGACACCCGTAATGCCGCAACCGCCAATTCTGATGTATATATTTCCCGGCAGAATCGGTAGATCGTCAAGCTCAACGATCCCGATTCCATCGGTTACATTTGCGTATGCAAGCGGCTGCGACGCTTCGGTAACAACCGAGATTACGACGCTGTCATCCTCACATAGAACCCTTAGCTCACCTTTTGGCTGGTGCCATTCGGAGACCTCGAAGAAATAATAATCAAATTCATCGTCCGTACAGCACACCTGCCCTTCCGCGTGACCGTTGTAACCAATCTGTATGGCCTCGTTATAGTTGTTGTTTTCATCGACAAAACAGTCAGGATCGGGGACATCAATTGTCAGCACATTGTAGGAGGACACCGGATTTGATGGTGCGGGAGCGGATGTCTGCTCGTAGGTGGTGCCATCATTAGTAACTGCCTCGACAACAATCTGAATCGGACCCGCCTGTGTCGGGATGATTTTTCCCGTAAGGTCAACGACAAATTTTGCCGCTGTCGATGACTCGCTTTCATATGTGCACTGAATCGGGTTTGACAGAAATCCCGGGGCATGAACGCGGGCTATGAGAATCTCATCAGCGATATTCCCGTTAACCTGGCCCTGCCAGTCGCTTATATAAATATCCGTTCTGAAAACTCCTCCGCCGGTTGAGGACTCGCTGTCATAATAAAGTGTGTCATCGGTCGGGCGGATGAAGATGTAATACGGTTCCGGTTGGTTTGCCACAAACGGGAAATCGAGCGGAACATCGACCGGCGGATTGGGATCGGGTGTATCCCACGACACATCGACCGCGTATCCGAATTTCACCTGCGGACCGGGATTCATCGGAAACCTTATCTCGTAACGCCGTGTGTTGACACTACCCGCTTTGAAAACCCCACGCCCGTCGGGATTGAACATATTTTCACCGACGACAGTGTTCATGCTGGATTCGGGATCAAGAACATCGGCGTAATATTTATAGGGATTTACCGTCGCCGTTAACGAAACGGCATCGGCATTTGAGTAACTCCCATTTGTATATCCCAGGATTCCGGAATTTGTAAACTCGACCGGATTCCACCAGCGTGTGTAACCATCGGCATTTTCAAGCCTTGTTTCAGAGGGTGACGTAATTGTCACTCCACCGAGAGACTCGGTTCCCGGGGTGATCATGATCCCCTTAACGTCGAATCCCGCAAACTGTTCACTCTCCGGAAACGGGTGAGTCAGTGTGATATCCATCACGAATAAACCGTTAGCCGGATCTGATTCGGCGGGGACACCCTGCACGCCTATACCCATTGTCCCGTTGAGAATTCCGGTCAGGTTGAAATGCCACATTCCCGAACGAAGCCTGGCAATGTCTGTTTCAAGGGTTTCTTTGTTAATGGATATGAGGAAAAATCCTGCGGGATGGTGACTGTTTCCATTATCTCGTGTCACCGATAGTTCCGGAGCCTGCCTGTCTGAAAGGGGCATTACAGGATGGCTTCCATCACCCCCGCAACCGTTCAGTACGGGTAACAATATTATTATAACCAGAAACAGCCTGGATAATTTTCTTATCATGTGGCTTGCCTCCTCTTTAAGTTAACAGCCTGAAATTCAACTAACGTTCATTACGCCTGACCTAATACAAATCGTAGACCCTGAGACCATTACTCTCGTTGCCTTCTATCAGGTAATCCCCGACAGGGCCAAGGCTAATCACTTCCATACACCTGGTTGAATAACCATATGGCCCGTAAACCGGACCAAGTGGCTGAGGATCATCGGGTGGAAACGCCCAGCAACAATAAATAGGTGATGAATAACCGGCCATGTAGGCAAACTGGCCTTCGACCTCGATAAAGTTATAGCCGAATCCCCAGTCATATGGCACTGCGGTTGATCCCAGGTAAACAGGGCTGGTCGGTGTTGAGATATCCGCGACCTCCAGAATTTCGTCGCCGGAGAGATACATATAGTTCCCCTGTATTTCTATGTCGTTGTATCCCCCCGCCGCAACCATGTATGTATCGATGTACGATGGAGCGAACGGGTCGCCGACCGTATATATTTCGACCCCTCCGCAGACCACGTACATGATGTCATCCACGAATTCTATGTCGGTGCATCCGGAAGGCAGGGCAATAGTTGTTTGATGTACAATCGCCGGGGGTGATGTTACATCGTAGACCCTCAGCGGATAACCTGCCTCGTTAATGTATGCGTATACCGCGTTACCACGTATGGCTACAGTGTAAACATAGTTGGATTCGGATTTTGATCCCAGTTGGTCTATTGAGGTTGGATCGGAAACATCCAGCAGAAGCCAATTTTTGTTCATTGTTGGTGTAACGGCATAATCACCATCAATATCAAGGCCATTCGGTTTATTCATTCCTCCCGGGTAATATTCGTCCACGACCGTCAGCTCGGGCAGGTTTGAAATATCGACTGATTTAATCGCCCCGTAAAGCCCACCACCAATCTCACTCAGGATAAGGTAATGGCTCTTGAGTTCCATGCCATATACTGCATTCACGGTCTTAAGATGCATTAACTGATCGGGGCTTGATGGCAGCGATACATCGTACACCTGCATACCAGCATCCTGAATCACGATATAGGCAATATCGTCTTCAACAACAAGATCGTTGGGTACGGACAGGAGTCCGACGGTGGATTCAAGCTGAAGTGCCGCAGGATTAACGGCATTAACAATGGTCAGACCATCGTATCCGTCTCCAAGGTAAATGTACGGTGACTCGAATGTGATTTTGTTGGCGGCCCCCGGTGTATCAAGACTGTCAGTATAAAAAATGTTACTACCGGACTGCCTTAGAACGTACGTCCAGCCCTCTCCGCCTGCGGTTTCATCATATCCCACGTAAATGTAATCACCGTCGATCGCAAAATCCCGTGGTGCACCTCCTGCAAAATTATATGTCCCTGCGGCTGTAACCGATGACGGGTCCTCGACATCGTACGCAAGGATATCATCCCATGTTCCGACTATTAGTTTAGTCGATGGCCCCTCGGCATCCATCAGCCCAAGAATCTGGGGAGTGTAAGGGACATTAAACTCATCTATATAGAGAGGATTTACAGGATCCGATGCATAATCATAAATCAAAACCCTCGCGTTGGGATTTTCATTTGTACCTACGTACAGGTGGGTCGAGTTAAGACAGATATCATCAAGTTCGTGCATGTATGACAAAATGTCCTGATGCAGTTCAGGATCGGCAGGATCGGTAAAATCTATCAGGTCGATGACCTCCTCATCGATTCCGACAGGCCGTGTGATATAAACGTAAGGGTAATGAAACGCCGGTTTCCCCCCTGTATACATGAGTGTATATGAAATCTGGACAGGGTCTTCAGGATTAGTCACATCGTATACCCATACTCCCGCATTGCCGATCATATAGACGTAATTATCGTGTTTAAAAATCGCGTTGGCATCGACGAACAGGTTCGTCGGGGTTACATCAATTGGACTCAGTGGAGTTACATTCTGAAAATCCGACGTAAGCTCCAGCACGTATGGCGCAGGCTGCACTTCGTTCTGCGTGTAAACCCTTATGTAATAGGTGCCCGGGAACAGGCCTTCGAATTCACAGTCAATATAGGCATATCCAAGAGGCAGGTTTACATTCTGTTCCCCGATCAGTGTGTACGAATCGTCATACAGCCCGATCTTTGTCAGTTCGGCGTCACAGTAAATCCGTATGCCACCCGGCATCTCGTATCCCGGCGGAATTTCGAAATAGTAGAAATCGCGGTAATCGTCAGGATAGCAAAGCTGATCGACAACAGGCGTTCCGCTCTGGATCAACTCGGCTTCAAGCCAGTCGTTATTCGCATCGCCTGAACACTCGGGATCGAAAACCTCGACCGGGACCACCTGGAAAGCCGTTACCGCAGCATCTGGAGCGGGAGCCGCAAGCTGCTGATAGTTCCCCGTCGATGATTCCACCTGCACAAGCATATGCGCGGTACCGGCCACTGTCGGGTGGATATCATTGATAAATGATAAGTTGTATTTGGTCTTGTCGGAAGTCTCCTCTATAACCGTGCCATGTACGCTCGCGGTCATCAGGCCGGGAATAAATCCGGACACCGAGGCTACCTCGGACGTTATATCGCCAACTTCCTGGCCCTGCCAGTCATATGCATTCACAAGCAGCCTTAAAACTCCCCCGCCGATTCCGGATTCGCTGTCGTAATACAGGGTACTTACTTCCTCGGCATAGGCCACACGATACGCTTCCGGCTGATTGGCCTCGATTGGAAAATCATCCGGTACCTCACCAGGGGGGTTCGGAACCGGAGGTTCCCACGACACGTCAACGGCGTATCCATAGACTATCTTGGGACCCGGTGCCATCGGGAACCTGATCTCATATCGCCGTGTATTGCTCTCTCCCGCCCTGAACACCGCCCGTCCCTCAGGATCGTCCATGCCGGTTCCGGTAACCCATGACAGGCTGTCAGTCGGTTCGAGAACGTCGCAGAACAGCTTATAGGGATTAACCGTTGCCGTCAGAACATTTCCCTGTGCTGTTGCAAGAACACCATTTGTATATCCAAGGATGCCCGGAGCGGTAAATTCGGTCGGATTCCACCATCGGGTATATCCATCGGCATTTTCAAGCAATGTCTCACCCGGTGCCACATAAACGAGGGGACCCTTCACCATTGAACCCTGGGTTATCAGAATTCCCTTGACATCGAATCCAGACAGGTTGAGCATATCTGCAAACGGATGCGCAAGTGTGATATCAAGCGCGAACAACCCGGATGCAGGATCGCTCTCGCCCGGAACCATCGCGGCAGATACACCCATAGTCGAGTTCAGTACACCTGTCAGGTTCAGATGAAGTCCCGCTGACCTGACAGGCAGTATCTCGGCGTTCATCTCGTCTATATCGATTGTCAGCATGTACCAGCCGAGACATTGACGCGCTCCGGTAGAGGCAGGCGTGGAGTTATCCGTAAATATATCTCCTGCAGCACCCGGATCGGACGGCCCGGTTCCGCAGCCCGTTATGAGTATAACCGCCATGAACAAACATGTGATGCTCAGTGGGAATAATCGGCGCATTGTTAAATTCGCCTCCTTGAAATCCATTAATAACCCTTATAAGTCGCGTAACATTTTATTCATATAATCTGAAAATCGACAAGCCGGTACCAAGATTATTCTTATAAAGGTAGTTATCATGTGCGTACAGATCCGATCCCGCAGCGTAGTGACTGCATACTTGATCGTATGGCTGAGGACTTTCGGGCGGCCATATCCATGCTGCGTAAATATTGGGATCATTCCCTGAGAAATACGCGAACTGTCCGGAAATCGCCATATCCCCCGAGGATATTGCCCCATTGATGCCGGAACCGACATATTCAGGACTCGATGGATTTGTAAGATCTACAATTTCAATTATTTCACTGCTGCCGTAGTATACGTACAGGTAATGGCCCTGAATCTCAATTTCAAAAATATAATCTGTACAGGTGTAAGTACCGAGGTGATCGGGCATGTACGGAATTAAAACACTGTAAACTTCAACACCTGCATCGGAGTCCATATACATGAAGTCACCGTAGAATTCTATGCAGGCTGTATAAAAAGAATCAAAATAAATGGTCGTGTAGTCTGACGGAGAAGACGGATCTGATACATTGATAACACGTATATATGCTTTCATAGCATCATGATAAAGCACGTAGAGGGCATTACCCTTTATAGCAAGATTATCAAGTTCCGGTCCGACATATGTGTAAGGTGTCGGGTAAGGTGCAGGATTCAGCGGATCGGAGATATCGACCAGGGCAACTGTATTCTTTCCACCTATCGCAGCCAGATCACCATCTGCGGCAAATCTATATGCGGGTGCGGAAACATTAACCTGTTTTATAATACTGGCATTTTCAGGTTCTGTTACATCAATAATTGAAATATCCTGTAATCCGGCAAAATCACCTATAAGCATGTAATTATCCCTGATGCAATGCCCGCTTGTTGGTCGATTTAATACTGGAATTGTACCCAGATCGGAAGGAATTGACGGGTCAGTTTCAATATCAAACGTTGTTAATGAACTCATGTATGGAATCACGCCGACTATCGAATTATTGGCAGCAAGACGCTCGGCGTCGCTAATCATCGCCTGAGTTGATTCCAGAGTGGGATGTATCGGGTCTGAGATATTAACAGTTGTAAGTCCCTGTTCGCCATCAGCAATATACGCATATTCTCCATGAATAGTAATATAGTCAGACGTACCGGGAGTATTAGCCGGGTTGATGTAATAAATGTCATCCGTCTTGAGTTCGAAAACATCCATATAACCATCATCCGCGGCATCCTTTGAAACTGTATAAATATATTTGCCACTGACATCCAGATCAGACAGAATCCACCCGGTAGGCACACTCCTGTCTCCGGCAAATACTGGTGCCATGGGATTACCGACGTCATATGCTTCGAGCATTGTTTCAGACGCTATTGCGATATGGTCATTTTCACCCGGAATGGGCATTGCTTTGATAACCTTTATCTGCCAACACGTATTCATTGTGCCGAGAAGACCGGGGGAATCGGGATTAGTGATGTAATCGAAGATGAGAAAATCGGGATCTGCTACCTGGGATAGTGCAATGTACAGGTAATTATCATCCAGCTCTATCGCATGCACGGATCCGAAAAAACTAAGGACATCTTCATGGTAAACAGGATTTTCAATATCCGATAAATCAATCATACTGATCTGGTCACCACCACCTGAAGGGTGCGTGTAGTAAAGATAAGGCCAGTTCATTGCAGCATAATTACTATAGTGATTGGGGACAGGAATCTGTTCATGCACTAATTGTGGATCAGCCGGATCTGTCATATCGTAAATCCATAATCCGAAACTGAACAAAATCGCATAATTATCATGAAACCAGACATAATTAGGGTCAACATAAAATCCGGGTGGGGTCACATTGACAACATTGGTCGGTTCCACGCCGGAAAGCTCGCCATTAAGCTGGAGAATATACGGTCCGATATTTGTAGCATTGGACGTATAAACCCTGATGTAATAGTCACCGGGATTAAGTTCCAGATCATCTATCGATATCTCCGCATATCCACCTGAGATATTCTGTTCTTCGATCAGCACTTCGTTTGAATCATAAAGGCCGACCTTGGACGGCTCCGGGTCGAGGAACAGCCTGATACGCCCAGATGCAACCGACCCCGCGGGGATTTCGAACGTGTAGAAATCCCTGTAGTCAGCGGGAAGACAAACCTGGTCTGACACAACCTCACCGAAACCGATCTCAAACGCCTCAGACCAGTCATTATTCGCATCTCCAACACACTCGGGATCGATAACATCCACCGTGGCCACATGATAAGCGGAAACCGGTGCGTCCGGTGCAGGCGCACCTGCCTGGATATAATTACCTGACGGACTCTCAACGCGAGCGATCATCAGTGCGCGTCCGGGAGCGGAAGGACTACCGTGAATCTCCGCGCCATACTGCGCACGAAGGGAGTTTTCGTCAATCAGGCTTCCATCAACGCCACCACTTACTACATCCGGTGCGTATATCCTTACAGTATCCACCTCGGTCGGGATATCTCCCACAAGCTGGCCCTGCCAGTCATATACATTCAGACGTGCAAGAACCCACCCGCCGGAGTCGCCAGTATCGCTATCGTAATACAGGGAATTACCATCAATGGTTAAGGCCAGCCTGTACGCTTCGGGCTGGTTAGCCTCTATCGGAAAATCATCCGGAATTTCCGATGGTGGGTTGGGTGACGGGGCATCCCAGCTTGCATCCACCGCATAACCGTAAATTATCTTCGGTCCCGGAGCCATGGGGAAACGAATTTCGTAGCGTCTCGTATTTGATGCGCCGGCGGTGAAAACACCCCTGCCCGCAGGATCGTCCATTGCAGTACCTGTCACCCACGACATGCTGTCGTCCTCATTAAGAACATCCGCGAAGTATTTGTATGGGTTCACCGTCGCGGTAAGAGCACCCGGTGCGGCCGTTGCGAGAATTCCGTTCGTGTACCCGAGAATTCCGCCTGCGGTAAATTCCGCTGGATTCCACCAGCGGGTATAGCCATCCGCGTTTTCGAGACGCGTCTCGTCGGTGTCCGCAAAGACAAGCGATGAGAACGTCAGGGTTCCCGGTGTTATCAGTATTCCCTTCACATCGAAACCTGCAAACTGCTCCTGCAGACCAAATGGATGAGTCATTGTGATATCCAGTACGAACAACCCATTCGCAGGATCCGATTCTCCGGGGACCATCGCCGCTCCAACTCCCATAGTATTATTCAGAACACCCACCACATTGATATGAATATCGGCGGTTCGAACCGGGACAACCTCAACACCCATATTCCCCGAGTCTATACTAAGTTCGTAATAGCCCAGAAGATTATGCGAGTTACAACAACCGGCTTCAATATGTTTATTTATTTCCTGATTTTCTGAAGGAGTTGTTACTGGATCTCCACTGCATCCCGCAAATACAGCCGGGATGAGTAATACGCACAACAAGCTCTGAAACGCCAGTTTCTTCATTGCCTTCTCCTTATCTTGTAATGAACCGTTTAATACAGATCGAATATCCTGATCCCGAATAGTGATGGGATATACAGGTACCCGTCATGCTCCACGACATTACCCCGGGCATTGTGGTACGGCCAGCCCGTAAACTGGTACAGAATATCAGGGCTGTCCGGTGGCCAGATTTCGCAGATCACCGGAAGCAGGTCGGCACCCTGCCCGTTAATCAGGTATGCAAACTGGCCATCACATGCGATGTACTCGTAATCATTCTGAGGAAGCAGGACCGAACCTTCGTAAACCGGTACTGCCGCATTTGATACATCAACAATCTCGAATACGTCGAAACATGACATGTAGAGGTAATCACCAATCGCAACCATATCGTAGACTGAGTTCGATGCGGTGTAGGACCCGACCTCCGCCGGATTCCATGGATTCGCAACAGACAGGATGTTCACGCCCGTGGTCCCGTCACCGACGAACAGGTGAGTGTCGTTAACGCTCGGGCAGTGCATATCGTACGTGGTTATAAGATCAGATTTATAATCGGGATTCGCCGGATCGGTAACATCATAGATGTTCATGTAATTCGATGTCATGCAGAGGTACATCGCATCACCGTCAATACAGATTCCCTGGACGTTGTCACCGAAAATCAGGGTGTCAAGTTCAGTTAAATTCGCAGGATCACTCACATCGAGAAGGAGAATATCCTTAAGACCAACCTGTATAGCCACAAACCCGTTCCCGGCAGCCATTCTGTATGGTTTATCCTCGATGTAATATGTGTCCAGAACCCTTGCGTTTAACGGATCGGAAATGTCCACCGATTTAATCCCGTGGTAGGCATTGCTGTCACTGTCACCGACAATCAGCGTGTCACCCACGACCGCCATCGACCATGAGTAATTTGCCACCTGCCACGTCGACTGACGCTCCGGCACCGTAAGCGTGGAAACATCCCAGACATCAAACGCCCCGCCGCTTATTATCACACTCGCGTTGTCGTTGTTAAGAACAACATCTATCGCGCTGCCTGCCAATGGCGAGGATGCCTTGAGATCAGGGGATGAATAATCGAACACATCAACCGTATGAAGTTCCTTGTATCCTGCGATTACTACATCGTCGCCCTGAATATCCAGCGCGGAACTTATGGCCGTGAAGTCCAGGGAACCGTCAAGAGTCAGATCTGCTGAAGTGGTGTCGTGGAGGATGCTCAGGTTTGTATCGTCACTGTAACCGGTCAGCACGTACATGTGCTGGTTGTCCGATACCATATCCTTGATCTGGTTCGCGAATGTGTAAGTGCCTTCTACAGTCCATGAGCTCATGTTCGCATACCCGAAGCAGTGCAGGTCCTTTTGATTCACTCCCACGGAAACCATTATCAACGGTTTTGTTCCCTCCGGATCGAAGAGGTGCATTTCATTTCCATCCGCAACAGGATATACCTTTTCTGCCGAGGGATTAGTCGGGTCAGATGTGTAGTCAAAGACCCTAATATTTTCATCGAGCAGGTCACTTGTAAGAACGAACAGGTAGTCCGATGACATCTCCAGATCGGTTATTGGTAGATCAAGATCGATTATCTGGGGATACGTGATCGGATTATGGACATCCGACACGTCCACGTACCCGATCGGGTGATCGGACGCAGTCGTAAACTCGGAATAATAAAGGTGCGGGTAATTCAGAGCGAACTGCTTAACAGTCGGTTCCAGGATCTTAGAAATTAATTCCGGATCCTCCGGATTACTCACGTCAAAAATCCAGATACCGAATATCCCTGCAAGAAACAGGTAATTCCCGTGCTGTTCCATATACTGCGGTTTGCAGTAAAGGCCTTCGGGAGTAATCTCGAACGGGTTGTCCGGAATCACATCAACCTGCTGAACATCCATATCCAGAAGGTAGGGAGCCACCTGTACATCGTTCGAGGTATATATCCTGAGGTAATGTTTGCCGGGATACAGATTTATAGAATCCAGATTAATCGTGGCATGATCACCTATAACGCTTTCCTCATGGATTAAAGTCTCGTTTTCATCATAAAGACCGATAGTTGTCGGTTCTGCATCACACCAGATGGTGATCTGACCTTTAAGGTCGAGTCCCGGCACCACGTTGAACCAGTAGTAATCCCGGTAATCATCGGGAACACACAACTGGTCTTCGACAAGATCACCAAAGTTGATCGATGCGGCTTCCACAAAATCATTATTCGCATCACCGGAACATACAGCGTTCTCAACCTCGACAATAATCCCGTGATACGCCGAAACCACCGTGTCCGGTGCGGGCGCGGCCGCCTGTATGTAATTTGTTCCCGGCGCTTCGACCCTTACGATCGCAAGCTCTTCACCACTCGAACCCGGTGATCCGTGCAGCCATGCCTCATACTGAATCCTCGTCGGGTTCGCATCCACAATCACTCCATCTGAAGCTGCAGACCCGGTCCCGGGTGAATAGAGCCTTACCGCGCCTATCTCGCTCGCGAAGCTTCCGGTAGCCTGCCCCTGCCAGTCATAAACATTCATCCTCATGACAAGGACACCGCCACCGATTCCCGCGGCTGAGTCATAATAGAGCGTGTTTACCACCGGGACCATCGCAATACGATAAGCTTCATCCGAATTGGCCTCCATCGGGAAATCATCCGGGATGAAGTCCGGAGGATTCGGGGCCGGGAAGTCCCACGAAGCGTCAATAGCATAACCGTAGACTATCTGAGGACCCGGATCCATCGGGAAGTTGATCGCGTAACGACGTGTGTTACTCGACCCCGCGGTGAAAACCGCACGGCCCTGGTCTCCATCGAGAGGTTCGCCCGTTATCCAGGATAACTCGTCATCGTAATCGAGGATATCCGCAAACAGCTTGTATGGATTCACGGTTGCAGTCAGAGCACCTGCAGGTGCAGTCGCAAGGACACCATCGGTGTATCCCAGTATTCCCGATGCCGTGAATTCGGTCGGGTTCCACCAGCGGGTGTAACCATCCGCATTCTCAAGTATTGTTTCACCCACATCAGAAAAAACGAGTGATGAGAACGACAGGCTTCCCGGGGTGATCAGAATTCCCCTGACATCGAATCCGGCAAAGTTCTCCTTTGTGGGAAACGGATGTGCGAGAGTAATATCAAGAGCGAAAAGCCCGTTCGCTGGATCCGATTCTCCGGGGACCATCGCCGCTCCAACTCCCATAGATGCATTCAGAATACCAACGACATTTATGTGGAGCTCCGATGATCTCGCGGGAATTACCTCTACATTTCCCGTATCCGGTTCAATGAGAAGTTTGTAGTAACCAAGGCAGTTATGAGAGCTTGAATATGCTGAGTCCGCACGGTACTGAGTTTCCGGTTCTCCGACTGTCAAGGGATCGCTCCCTGAACTACATCCCATTACTGCCAATAATGAAATAGTCAACAGAATTATGGTTGGGTTTTTCATCGCCGTCTATACCTCCGGTATTGCCCCCTCTGGTATTATAACAATTAATAAGCCCTTAACACTTCTAAAATAGAAAAGGGACAGGATTATCACCTGGCCCCGATGTTTCTTAATTATACCCCGAATAAGCCTGTCCGGCTACTGCTCCGTCTGGACAAGCTGATCCTGGTAGATAGTAGCCCTGACATCAAGCGCTCCCTGCATGAGCCTCTTGATCTCGAACTCGACTGTTCCCTGTACCGGCGGACTGGTTGGATCACCATCTCCGTAAGGCGGCGGGAAGTTCGGCCAGTTCGCAAAGTTGGGATCGAAGTCATTCAGAAGCGGATCGAGCGCATACTTGTTGTACGGGCTGTTATAAAGGGTTTCGGTATCACCGTAACAGATGATCCAGTAACCTTCACACGTTTTACCCTGGGGATTTACGTTGAACGGAATATAGGCAAAATCTCCCTGTGGATACGTATCCTCGTTCCAGATGACCGGGATTGGCTCGTAAACACCTTCGCGAGCGGGACGTGCGGCGCATAATCCGGTTCGGAGTTCACCATTGGCATCAACGGTAAAATCAACCCACTGGTAGTTGTTCGCGTACGCGTCGTAGACATAAAGCATATGTGCGATGTTCACCATCGGGATACCCGGACCCCTGAGGGGGTTAACCGGATAAGCCTCCAGCCGTCCTGTCTTCGCGAGCTCGTCGACAACCGTCATCGGACCGTCACCGTAGGCGTTCTGGTTGGGAAGGTCCCTGAAGAACGAGGTTGTATCGGGTGGAGACGGCAGCATATCCCGGTAGAAATCGTCCTGGAGCGGGTTCCCTGTATCGACAAGACCGGGACTGCCTCCAATTACGGCATTCCCCATCCAGACCAGAACCGGAGGTTCACCCGCGGCAGGTGGAGCGGGTGGATTGGGATCGGTTTCGTAACTGCCCGATGGTGGAAGCTGTACATGATACTGGGTCAGAGCCGGGTACCTGGTAAAATTGTCCGTGGCGTAATTGTCGAGTGAAACAACGATCTCGCTCACGTTGGTTTTAACCCTGGCGAGTCTGGCTTTTTCACGTACACCGTTGTAGGCGACAATACTGATGGTCGTCAGAACACTGATAATGACGAGTACCGTCAGTAGTTCGATAATCGTAAATCCGCGTTCTGTACGTAAAAACTTATCTGGCATTAGGAGTGCACCTCCGGATTGGCGAAGCAGGGGATAATAACAGGGAAGGCGGGTAATACCGACCGGTGTCTAGTTAATACAGTCATTTTGACCGATTTGGTCAGGGGGCTTTAATCCCGGATATTACCTGAGAACAATCCCCGTACGAGCGTGCCGCAGGGGACCGCCCATACTAAAAATGAACCACAGGGCAGCGTGCCTGTCAAGACTAACAGGCCCAATTAAAGGGTCTGATTGCTGTCCGTATATACAATGAAGAACGTGTCGTCGGTAAACGCGAACTGCGTCCCGTCCTTCGCCATTCCTATCACAAACTGGACATCAACCCTGAAAGTATCACCGGGTGAGCCCAGTATATAATCCTGGCCGCCGGTTGTCAGTCTGTCAAGACCATGGAACAGCCTGTATTCAATCGTGGTGTCACTGACAAAGTACAGATCACCGTTCGAATTAAGGTTTGCATCGGTGATCAGGTATGTCATGCCTGTGTCCATGTTGGTCAGCATGAACTGGAACTGAAAAAGCTGTCCAAGGCTCTCGATCGTGACCGGACGGGATGTCTCGAAAGTAATTTTTCGCGTGATGGCAAGGGGACAGTTATAGGTCCCGCCAACCTGGATCGGGACGTTACCGATTCTCATCTCCTGCAGAAAAGTGTCAGATCCGTTGAAATGCAGGATGCCGTCGTCATCGTCATCGTCATCAATGCCGAGACTGTTGCAGCCGGTGAAAATTAGTGCCAGTGCGGCAAGAATCAGTATCCAGCTGAGTCTGGTTCGCATTGTAGCCTCCATTAAAGCGCTGTGCGCTTTATACGGTTTATTCTTTCTTAATATCACCGGGTTTGTCCCGGCTTTTTACTCCCCGTCCGTCCGTGTAACAAGTATATCATAATCCCCGAAGGGTTTTAAGACCAATTTCACTATATTCACAGCGGCGGCAGACCTGCCGTGAACCTCGTGATATCCACCAGATGGTTGACGCTCACGTCAAACAGGCTGATAAGCGGTTGCGGATATATCCCGATAAATACCATCAGGAAAATCAATGGCAGTACCGCCACAAGTTCCCGCCCATCCATGTCCGTAAGCCAGTTCCACTTCTCGTTCAGCGGTCCCATGAACACTTTCCGGACCATCATCAGCATATAGCCCGCCGTTACAATTATGCCGATAACTGCTATCGGCGCGAGCACCCTGAAGAATATCAGGCCGCCCGACGTTATGAAGTCCTTTTGCTGTATCGCCCCGAACAGGCTCAGGAATTCACCCCAGAATCCAGCAAGGCCGGGAAGACCGAGGTTCGCCATGCTCGCAATAACCATGACAATTCCATAGACCCTCATCTGCGGAAGCAGTCCACCGAAGACATTCAGGTCCCTTGTATGGGCACGGTCGTACAGCACTCCCACGAGAAGGAAGAGACTACCCGAGATGATTCCATGGTTGATAATCTGAAGCTGTGCGGCGGTCATTCCGTACTTGTTCAAAGTCGCCATTCCTAAAATGGCGAATCCCATATGTCCGATGGATGAATATGCGACCAGCTTTTTAAGGTCGGTCTGCGCCATCGCGACCATCGCGCCATACACGATGTTAATCACCGCCAGTATTCCAAGGAACGGGGCCAGAACATAGGTCGCTTCAGGGAATGTGGGAATCGACATCCTGAGAAGTCCGTAGGTTCCCATTTTAAGAAGCACTCCGGCAAGCAGTACCGAAATTGCCGTCGGGGCCTCGACATGCGCGTCGGGAAGCCATGTGTGGAACGGGAATATCGGCACCTTGATAGCGAAGCTCAGAAAGAACGCCGAGAAGAGAAGAATCTGCCACTTCAGGTTCGCGGCAGTTCCGAGATATACAGGGGCTATGTCCTGAAGCCTTACAATATCGAACGTCTGCTGACCGGTCATGAAATAAAGCGCGATTATTCCGACCAGCAGAAATACCGAACCAAACAGCGTGTACAGGAAGAACTTAAGCGCCGCGTACTCCTTGCGCGGCCCGCCCCAGATTCCGATCAGGAAGTACATCGGGACAAGCACAAGCTCCCAGAACACGTAGAACAGAAGATAATCAAGCGCCGTGAAAGTACCCAGCATGCCGACTTCCAGTAGAAGGAACCAGCTCATGTACTCTTTCAGACGCTTGGTTATGTTAAACGAACTGATTATCGCCAGGGTACTCAGAAGGGTTGTCAGTATAAGTAGCGGGAAACTGATGCCGTCAACACCCAGATGGTACTGGAACTTGGCAATCGTGTACTCCGATTCACCGACCTCGGACGCCGGACGGTCGGTGAGGTCCACCCATCGCCGGAGCTCCTCGAACTGCATTCCCTTTTCTTCACGGTCGTAGTATAAATCCTTGACAACATCCGCTTCGATTTCCTCAAGGGCACCATCGACGCTCGCGACGTACATGCTGCCTTCCTGCTCGAACGTCCACTCCTCACCGTCTTCACCGATCAGCGGGGTATATATCCCGTCCGATGAAATAGTGAACTGTCGCCCGATCTGGTCCTCGTAGACAACCTTCCCGTCATCGGTCCTGACCTTCGAGTATCCGAACAGCATAAGCAGGACAAGAAAGAACGGGATGATGGTGAATATCAGTGAGTTTATACGGATGAAATTCAGCGCCTTGTGGGGTGCGATCATGTTGAACAGAATTCCGACGGCAGGCAGGAAGATAATAAGGGACAGGATATGAGACTTGTCGGTCGATTCAGGATTGATAAGAAGGCCTTCCTTAAAGAGCCACCAGATTCCACCCAGGACAACGATCAGGCCGACTACCCAGAGAAGTCCGGAGATCAGGCCAACCGTGCCCTGGCTTAATTCCCTTTTAATGTCCTCCGCGGTCTGCGGCAGTTCGTAGACATTCTCGTCTGCCGGGACCGGGATTTTTTCGTGATCACTCATTTTCTGTCTGTCCCTTGAATACTGGTATCCTGTGTCCAGTAGAATTCTATTCAATCGCGCCCGATTACCTGATGAATATTGTCAGCAGGTAGAAGAGCACGAAGATTATTATCACCATCATGTAATTCTGAACGTAGCCCGACTGAATCGGCTTCGTGAAGTCCGAGAAGAACCTCGTGACCTTCGCGACACCGTTGACAATTCCGTCGACTACAGCGTTATCCCACCAGCCCTGGAACCTTGCGAACTGGTAGGAAAGCCATCCGGCAGCGTTTACGATTCCGTCGACTATGTAGGTATCGAATACCCTCGCAGCCTGGCAAAGGAAAAGCACGGGCTGGATTATGAATTCCTCGTAAAACTCGTCAATGTAATACTTGTTGTAAACAGTCCTGTAAAACCCGGGGAACTTCGCCTTCCACTGTTCCTTAAGCGCCCTGCCCCTTTCCGTGTTGTTAATGTAAAGACCCGCAATAACTCCCAGAACAGCTACCGCAAGGCTGAACAGCATAAGGATGATCAGCTGGGTATCGACATGTATCTCGTGTATGTGCCCATGATGCAGGTTGTTCGCTATGATGTTATTTCCGCCAAGGAACGGCATCCCGATAAGCCCGTATAATGTTGCGAACACGCCCAGAATAACGAGCGGGATCCACATCGACGGCGGAACTTCCTTCGGTTCCGCAGGGCCATGATGATGCTCGTACTCGTCAAACGGGCCTTCCGGAGTCTCCCACCTGTCGTAAATCGGGGTATCGGCTTCACCCTTCGCGTGATGCCCGTAGTCCGGGCTTTCCTTCGCACGGAACTTGTCACCAAGGAATGTATAGGCTATCAGCCTGAACATATAGAACGCTGTGAGGAAAGCACCGGCGATCCCGAGCAAGAAAATTATGTAGAAAGTCCAGTGGGGATCGATGACCCGAACCGCAAGCTCGCTTCCTCCAACTTCGACGAACCTCGTATGCCCCTCCTGCGCGAATTTGAACACCGATCCGAGAATCTCATCCTTCGACCAGAACCCCGCGAACGGGGCTATTCCCGCCAGCGCCAGTGTACCTGCCATGAACGTGTAGAACGTGATCGGCATCTTCTTTCTCAGCCCGCCCATGTAGCGGATATCCTGGATGTGACGACAGCCATAGATCACGGCGCCGGATCCAAGGAATAAAAGCGCTTTGAAATACGCATGGGTCAGGAGATGGAACACGCCTGCGGTAGCGGAGCCTACACCGAGTCCGATCATCATGTAACCGAGCTGGCTAAGGGTCGAATATGCGAGGATGCGTTTGATGTCGTACTGGACGACACCGATTGTAGCTGCACCGAACGCGGTTATCGCCCCGATCCACGCGACCGTAAGCATCGCGGTCGGGCTCATCTCGAAGAGCCAGAAGAACCTCGCGACGAGGAAAACACCCGCGGCGACCATTGTCGCGGCATGGATTAACGCACTGACCGGAGTCGGACCTTCCATCGCGTCCGGCAGCCACACATGCAGAGGGAACTGCGCGGATTTACCGACAGCGCCAAGGAAAATCAAAAGCGCGGCTGCGGTCGGCATCCATCCGAGATTCACGGCGTTCCAGTCGTAAGTCGTGACCACGTCCCTGATCTCGTTAAATGAAAAGACCGGGGGAAGCTTCGCGTAAGTGAACATCAGGCCGAGGAGGAAGATACCGAGCATGAAGCCGACATCGCCTATTCTCGTCGTGATGAACGCTTTCACCTGGGCGGCATTCGCGGATGGCTTATGCGTGAAGAAACCGATAAGCAGGTACGAACAGAGTCCCATGACCTCCCAGCCAATGAGGAAGGTCAGGATGTTGTCCGAAAGCACCACGCCCAGCATTCCGGTTACGAACAGCGAATGCTGTGCGAAGTACCTTCCGTTGTGCCTGCGACCGTAGTCGTCATCCCACATGTACCCGACACTGAACCACTGGATGCACATCGCGACAACGGTGACCATCCATGCGCCGAACACCGCGAATCCATCGATTTTCACACCGATATCTACGTTCCAGTTCCCGAATTCAAACCATGTGAAATGAAACGGTGCGAGCCATGTACCCGGATCTACACCTTCCGCACCGGGCGCACCCTTTGTGATGAACTTGATAAATAGCGATGTCGCTATTACGGCACTAATGGCAACCGCGCCGACCGAGATATACTTGCCGTACTTCTGAACCCACTGCCGGGAATTGAACGGAAACGCGAAAACACCTATCGCCAGAACGATGTATGGCCAGAGCGACCATACATTGAAACCCGACTGTGCAGGTGCGCCACCGTCGATATTACCGGAGCCCAGGTCCTTGAAAATTACACCTAGAATGATCAGAACGGGAACTACAATCAGGACCGGGAGGTAAGATTTCCAGGCAGGCTCAAGGGTCAGCTCATCCTTTGGTTTCTTCGGCTTTTCAGCCTTGCGATCGACATTTTTATTAACCGTAAGCTTCAGCGTTATAAATACAAACGCAAGGAACGGAAGCAGGATGATCCAGTGAGCGAGAAGTTCCGGGTTTTCAAAAAGCTTGTTCAGCATGTCCGGTCAGTAATTACCACTTGAGGATATTGATATCCTCCATGTTGATCGATTTCATGTGCCGGTAGGCTGCTATCGCAAGCGCCAGGCCGACCGCTGCCTCCGCGGCAGCTATGATTATTACGAATATGGCGTAGATCTGTCCTACAGGGCTTTCTATATCCTGTGCACGGTTAAAAGCCTGGAGAGTGTATGTAACCCCATGACGCTGGCAGAACGCCACAAGAATGATGTTGCATGCGTTGAACATAAGTTCCAGCGACATGAGGATCGCGATCGCGTTTCGTCTCGCAAGCACGCCAAAAGTCCCGATGCAGAACAGGAGTGTTGCCAGAAGCACATAAAAATGGATCGGAACCGGGACTATGGGATAACTCATGCTTCCTCCTCCTCATCCGATCCCGTGAAATCAGCCTCGTCCACATCGGGTTGCGGTATTCCGTGCAGGTCTTCAAACTTGTCGTGCTTCGCGATAATCAGTGCCCCGATCATCGCGACAAGAAGAATGACGCTTGCGATCCAGAAAGCGAGTGTATAGGTCGACATAAGACTTCGTCCGACCAGTTCCGTATTGCTTTCGGGCGGGAACGCGTTCCTCTCGGGTGTCAGCCACCATCGCCACGGACCTATGAAGTAGCCGTTCTGATCGTAGAGAAGAATCGCGATCATGACGATGGCCATCATGACCGAGATAATAAGTGCGGCCACCACCTGCTTGTTGTGAGTGACAATTTTCTTACCCGTGATGCTCTCCGAGAGCATTATTGCGAAAATAATCAGGGTTACGACGCCGCCGACGTAGATGAGTATCTGAACCGCGGCCAGGAATTCCGCGTTAAGAAGAACAAAAATTCCCGCGACCGCAACGAAACAGAGCGCGAGGAACATCGCAGCATGAACTAGGTTCCTTGAGACAACGGTACCGATACCGCTTCCGAGGATCACAACTGTCAGGGCCCAGAAATGGAGATGCGGCTGCGCTTCTCCAAACATGTTTGAGAAGAACCATGACAGGTAAGACCCCAGACTGTGATATACGTCAAGACTCATCTTTATCTTCTTTTTTCGCCCTGGCAGCGGCCTCGGCCTTTGCTTTCTTCTTAGCTTCCATCTCCCGCTTCTTAGCGTCCTTGACCTCTCTCATCGCCTTCCATTCCTCTTCCGTGCAGTCACGCCTCAGGCCTTCTACAGTGAGGTACAGGCCATCGCGTGAGTACGACGAGTAGTCAAACACCGCATCGAGAACTATACAGCTCTCGGGACAGACACCCTCGCAAAGTCCGCAGAACAGGCACTTTGACATGTCAACATCGAATGTGCCCACGTGCCGTTTCTTGTTCTCATCCACACGGGGGATGATCTTAATACATTCGACCGGACATATCCTCGCACACTGCTGGCAGCTGATGCAGATATCGGCATGGGTTCCCGGCTCAAACAATAGCGATATCTTTCCCCTGAAAGTGGGATCGATCTCAAGCGACTGTTCCGGGTACTGGACCGTGAACTTCTTCCGGAAGAAGGTCTGCATGGTCATGTACAGACCTGCACGGATGCCCCAGAGTGGAAGAAACACTTTGGAGAGCTTCCGAAGGAAGGATTCAGGCGGTCTAAGATCAGATGCCATCTTTACTGTCCGATTCGACCTTTGTTTCTCCGGGTGGTCCCGGTAACTTTACAAACTGCCTCAGGAAACGTCCTATCTGAGGTTCGAATATAACCCAGGCGAATAAAATCGCCAGAATTGCCAGTATCGGTACTGCATAAAGGTTCGTGTACACCCCGACAAACCACGGTTTGAAGTACATCTCCCACCATCGCCAGTTGTTCTCACGCCATATCTGGAAGTTCCAGTCACTGAAAGCCATGTGCGAAGTGTACGCGATGTTTACAAGTGCTATCGGAATCAGGACCTTCCACGCGTAATCCATCATGTGGTCGATCCTGAACCTCGGCATCGTAACGCGTATCCATATCAGGATAAACACCCAGAAGTACGACTTGACGAAGAACCATATGAAGCTTGAAAGGAACTGTCCGACTACAGGTATCTCGAACGGACCCTTCCATCCACCGAAGAACAGCATGTTGATGATACATCCCGCGAGGAACATGTTCGCGTACTCGGCAAGGTAGAAGAAGCCCCACTTAAGTCCGGAATACTCCGTCTGGTAACCCGCGACAAGCTCGCTCTCCGCTTCGGGAAGATCGAACGGTGTACGGTTGACCTCGTTAATCATGCAGATGAAAAAGACATAGAATGCGAGGAACTGCGGGATGAAGAACCAGATGCTTCTCTGGCTCTCAACAAGCTCAACCGTCGAGAGGGCACCTGTCATGATAACCGGACCGAGGACCGCAAGTGTCATCGGAATCTCGTACGACATGAGCTGCGCGACTGTACGCACGGCGCCATAAAGGCTCCACTTGTTGTTGGAACCGAATCCGCCCATGAACACGCCGAGTATTGCGAGCGTTGTTACGGCAAGGATGTAGATAATCCCGATCCCGAGGTCCTTGCCGATCAGGTAAATGTTGTAGTACTGCGTGTCCTTGAGGGTCAGGGTAACTGCCGTGTCACCCAGCATCATCTCGGTTGAGTCGCCGGGATTCTGAAGTGTCACCTGGTTGCCGGATGTATCCTCCACGATCCAGCCGGACTCCGTGGTCCTCTGAATCCTGAACGATGCACCCGCGGCCTGCCAGTCGAGGTAGTCGACCTCTATTTCCTCTTCCTGTTCAAGTGGTGCCGGGGAAAAATAAAGCGATGCCTTTTCTTCGATCCTGTTTACGCTCCCATGCACGTAGCAGAAATGCTCCCAGTCGGGTGTGTACAGGTCTCTTGAACTTGCCCTTCCACCGCGTGCATGCGCGAACGTGGGGGTCATGCTGGCCGGACCGAAGGTCCTGTTATTGATCGCGACCCCATCAGCGAACCTTGAATGCAGGTTTTCTACGTATCGCTGTGGTGAGAAGCTCTCGAAATCAAACTGCTCTTCCACGGGAAGCTCGGTATCGGTGTGGGCGAGCATATAGGAATATTCACGCTCAACCTGGTCTATTCTCTCACCATCGAGACCCAGTTCAATCAGCCCGTCTCGCTCATCCCCGTCGTTCCATCTGATTTCAAGAATGTCGTAAACCCGTCCGGGGGTTTCATAATCAGTAATGCTGGTATAGGCTGCATATACCGGTTCGGATCCGGGATTTTCTGGCTTTATCGGAAGAATCAGCACGACGAAATCACGATAACGGTCATCGAACGGATATCCTTCACCATCGGTCGGGATAAATTTCGGCTCCCTGTCCAGTTCCTTCTCAACCCACCACGTCTTGTGAAATTCCTCGTTCTCCTCGATAACCGCTCCCGATTCAACCCATCCCTGGCTGTCGAATCCACGTGCGAGTGCTTCCTCCTCATCGATCCATTCGTACCAGTTAGTGTCGAACGTGGGCGCGACGACCTTGTGGGGAAGTTCAAGAGTGGCCTTTCCGAACGGGATCGCCACAAATGCAAGCATGGTTGGCACGAAAATCACTATCGGAGCGATCAGGTGCAGCCATTTATCGGCCTTTCGCGGGACAATGTCCTCCTTCACAAGGAGCTTGATCATATCCGCAAAAGGCTGCAGAAGCCCCCAGGGGCCTACACGGTTGGGACCGAGTCGAATCTGGAACCATCCCAGAATTTTTCGTTCGAAGAGGGTTGTGAAAAGAACTACGAGTAAAACAAAGACCAGGTAGATTACAAACGCCCAGAAGAAAATCCAGAAAACCCACGGCCAGAGTGCCCGTCCCTCGATTATCCTCTCATATCGACCTTCGAGTGACCACTGGATCGCACTGGTGAAAAACCCGTCCACCGATCCGAACCTCGCAAGGATAAATCCGAGGAACGCAAGCCCGCCAACTATGATCGCTGCAGCGATCACAATGAGGACAACTGTGCTTTTTGCAATGCCCTTTTTACCGGTGATTTCCTTCGCCTGGTCCATCTGTTTTCAGTCAATAATAACGAAACAGGATAATACCAACCCACCCCTCCAGATCGGGAGGGTTACGATCGATGAAGGATACTTAACCCAAGCGATGATTTCAACATTTTCGGGAGTATATTCCCGTCTATTTACCTATTCTTTACCTGATGAATACATGGTGTTACTATAACAACGCTCAAATACGACCCGTCAGGGGTTTCGAAGAAAAATATCTTTTATCATTTTTCCTGGTTCTCACCGTACCAGGAGGTAAGAAACATGATTTCCATAAAACCATTTAAAAAATCAGCCGTTCTGCTTCTCACCCTGCTGTTGGTTCAGATTACCGGAATTTCCTGCGCCGGAATATCCGGTGCAAGAATAAATGAGGCTCGTGATTTTATCGAGCAGGGCAAGTACCAGGATGCCATCAACGCCGCAAACGCGGCCCTTGAAATCAACCTTAACGATCCCGAGGCGTACGATGTGCGCGGGGATGCGTTGATGGGCATCGAAGATTACCAGGGCGCGGTGGAAAGTTACACCCGCGTTATCGAACTGCAGCCCGAGTCGGTCGATGCATACATCGACCGGGCATCAGCCCTTGCAAAGAACAACGAACTCGATGCGGCAATCGTCGATCTAGACACCGCACTCACGTACAAACCGCAGTCGGCTGATATTTACAATGCGCGTGGCCGTGCAAAACTTAACAGGGGCGATATCAGCGCCGCGCTGGAGGATTTTACGGCCGCACTGGAAATTGATCCCGGGAATGTACATGCGCATGTGGAGCTCGCATACGCATACCAGATGGACGGGAAATACGAACAGGGTATCGAGGAAATTACTACCGCCCTTACGATAGACCCTGAATTTCCGGAAGCGTATCACCGCAGGGCTCTTATCTATAAAGACCTCCTGGATTACGAACCCGCGCTCGAAGACCTTAACCGGGCGATCGACCTTTCACCCGATACTGCGATCTACTACCAGACACGCGGACTGGTTTACATCGAGCTTGAGGATTACGAGTCCGCCAACGCCGACTTAAACAGGGCACTGGAACTCGATCCCGGACTTGGACTTGCTCGCGCAAAGGCACAGTGGACATCCGGATTTGTCGGAAATTAACCAGCCTCCATCCTGGTGATTCTATACATGCCGGTCATACGCGAAATTCCATTCCCTGTAAAATTCAGGATGCTCGTATTTACGCTGATCCTGGCCATATCTGTTATACCGGTAACGGGATGTGCAGGATCATCCGATGAAGATGAATTAGCAGGCAACCAGCCTGGTAGTGGTCGGTCAGCTCAGGATATCCCGACTTACTCGATCGATATCCCCGCCTCAATCGATCCGGTAAGCATGGGCGCTGCAAGGTACCTTTTCGAAAATGAATACTACGAGGATACACTGATTGCATGCGATCACGTTCTTCTCAATAACAGGGATAACCCGTTCGCATGGATGACCCGTGCGGACTCCCTGATGCAGCTTGGACGGCACCAGGAAGCGCTGGAATCCTATTCACATGCGGCCCAGCTCAATCCTAACGATCCCGCTGCGGTTGTAGGACGTGGAAATGCCTTCCGCGAGATGGGGCGAATTAAAGACTCTATTATTGAATATGAAAACGCACTGGGGCTGGACGATGAGTACGCAGACGCATACGCGAAAAGAGCCTTCGCGTACGAGGAGAACGGGGACTTCGAACTTGCGATTGCCGACCATGACAGGGCCATAGAACTCGATCCTGACAATCCCCATTTCCTTATGGACCGCGCTTTCACTTACCTCGATCATGACTACTACGATTCAGCTTTAACGGATTTCAACCGGGCAATTGAACTGCTGGATTCCGATCCAGTAATCCTGGCAGGTCGTGCGGAGACTCATTTCAGGCTCGGTAATTACATGGAAGCGCTAGATGACTGCGGAAATGCGCTTTATTACGACACGTCATTCGTTCAGGCATACCTTATCAGGGGCCTGACCTATATAGAGCTGAACGAGACAGAATTCGCCGCAAGCGATCTCAGTCGCGTACTGACACTCGACCCCGACAACGAGTCAGCGAGAACGGCCCTCGATGAGATAACCTCCGGCTGACCGGCTTTTAATCTTGCTTTAATCCCCCGCATGGAATTACAATCGGTTACACATCTGCGATTAAAAATTCAGGAGTAACCCATGCCGGATATTATCTATCCCTTCGAACCATTCAAAATTAAGGCAGTAGAGCGAGTGCCCGTTACAACGCGCGAGGAACGGGAGACGGTACTGATGAACGCCAAGGGAAATGTTTTCAAGATTCCGGCACGGTCGATAACCGTTGACCTGCTTACCGATTCGGGCACAGGTGCGATGTCCGACACCCAGTGGGCCGCGATCATGATCGGCGATGAATCATACGCCGGATCGAAATCGTGGGACACCCTTAATGAGACTGCGAAAGATATTTTCGGACTGGAATGGGTGCTTCCGGCACACCAGGGACGAGGTGCGGAACACCTCCTTTTCTCAGTAATGCTCGATCGCGAGATAAAACCGGTCATCCCCGGAAACGGTCATTTCGACACGACTTCAGGCCACATCGACTGGGCCGGGGGAATCGGTGTCGACTGCATCGGAGACCATGCATCGGATCCCGAATCGGATTACCCGTTCAAGGGCGATATCGACCCGGAAAAACTCAGGAAGGTAATCGAAGAATACGGTGTCGACAGAATTCCGCTCGTTTTAATTACCGTCACCGCCAACACCGCTGCCGGTCAGCCCGTAAGCATGGGCTGCATTAAATCGGTTAAAAAAATCTGCGACGAGTACGGAATTCCTTTATTTTTCGATGCCGCCAGATTTGCGGAAAATGCGTACTTCATAAAAACACGGGAGAAGGGTTACGAGAACAAAACTGTTAAGGAAATCGTGCGGGAGATGTTCGACCAGGTTGATGGCGCGGTCATGTCGAGCAAGAAGGATGGCCTGGTTAATATCGGAGGATTAATCGTAGTACGTGATGGCGAACTTTACCGCAAACTTGCATCTATGGCGACTCTGTTCGAGGGTTTCCCGACTTACGGAGGCCAGGCCGGGCGTGACATACAGGCCCTATCTGTCGGACTTCGCGAGGTACTCGATGAAGACTACCTGAGGTGGCGAACCGGACAGACTCATTACCTCGGGGCAAAATTGAGGGCAAACGGTGTTCCGATAATATGGCCTCCCGGCGGACATGCGATCTACATAAACATATCGAAAGCTCTGCCGGACATTCCGCTGTCTGAATATCCCGGAGTTGCGCTCCAGAACGCCGTTTATCTCGAAGGCGGCATACGTGTCTGCGAGATCGGAACGGTCCTGGCAGGTCGCGATCCCGAAACGGGCGAGGATCGTCATCCACGATTCGAACTCCTGCGTCTGGCGATTCCGAGACGGGTCTATACACAGACCCATATGGACTATGTTGTGAAGGTTATTTCAGCGGTTTGCGAGAAGCGCTCGGAACTCAAAGGGGTAAGGTTCACTTATGAGCCTCCGGTTCTCAGGCATTTTACTGCCGAGTACGAGGAGGTCGCACTCGCTGCAAAGCCTTAAATCTTAAAATTCGCATGATGTAATCCACACGTGGTAAAATATGTTACCTGAACCGTGGTGGAGATTAATGCAGTCGCTTTCGAAGCATTCAACTAAGAAGATCCTGCTTTTAACCCCCCCGATGATCGCTCCCGACTCGGTCGGACGTGTCGCGGAACTTCCGCTTGGCCCCGCATACCTTGCAGCCTCTCTTGAAAAAAATGGCCACGACGTCAGCGTCCTCGACTGTATTGCCGAGGGTTTTGAAAATATCAATGCTTATCCCGGTAATCGTTACACCTATGGCCTGAACTTTGTAGATATTATTAGCCGTATAGACAGCATTAAACCCGATGTGCTTGGCATCGGCTGTCCATCATCAGTTCAGTTTCCATTCGCCAACGAAATCGCACACCGCGCACGTAACCTTGAAAAACCCCCCTTAATAGTAATTGGCGGTCCGCATGTATCGGCACTTCCCAAGGAAACAGCCATTACGGATGTGTTCGATCTGATTACTATAGGCGAAGCCGAGGAGACACTTCCCGTCGCTCTGAAACTGATCGAATCGGACGAAATTGAAGAACTTGTAAAAATTCCAGGCCTGTGCTTTACGGCAAAAGACGAGTTGATTCTTACAGAAGGTTCGGGAATCGTATCCGATCTCGACTCGCTTCCGTTGCCCGCACGTCACCTGTTTCCGATGGACAAGTATGCGGAGATCCAGGAGTCCGCGTCGCACGATGCAACGTTTGCGAAATGGCCGTTCACGCAGGTTATCACATCGCGAGGATGTCCCGGTGCATGCAGTTTCTGCTCGGTGGCGACAATCGCCGGAAGTAATTACAGGTCGAGATCGGTTGACCTCGTAATAGATGAGATCGTCGAGCTTCGCGAAAAATACGGGATAAAGGAAGTTCAGTTCGAGGACGACAACATCACGCTTGAAAATCGAAGGGCAAAACGGCTTTTCCGGGCGATGATCAGCGAAACTCCCGACATGACATGGTCCGCGCCAAACGGGGTGGCACTGTGGGCGCTCGATGAGGACCTTATAGAACTGATGGCGAAGTCCGGTTGTTACAAGCTTATTATGGCAATTGAATCCGGAGTGCAGAGAGTTCTGGATGATGTTATCAACAAACCTCTCAAGCTTGAGAAGGTCGGGCCGCTTATCGCGAGCGCGCGCAAACATGGCCTGAAAATTCATACCCTTTTCGTGGTTGGATTTCCCCGGGAGACAAAAGAGGAAATCGAACAGACACTGAAATACGCGCAGAGCCTCAAGGCGGACTGGACGAGTATTTTCATCGCGACACCGTATCCGGGAACGCCCTTATATAAGGAGTGTATTGAAAACGGGCTTCTTCCCGAGAATTTCTCATACGATATGCTTGATGTTCGGAACCCGGTCATTGAACATCCCGAAGTAAGCCATGAAGAACTGCTTGCAATGATCTCGCGTGTGGATGTAAAAACACGGTTGAAACGTTACACGAAGCCATCGCACCTGGGCCATGCGATCAAACGTGTAGCGCAGGATCCGCGGAGAGTGGGTGGTTACATAAGCAGTGTCATTAAATCCATTGGCGGTAAAAAGAAGAAGGAATAGACCCAATCGGTATTGCACGGAACTGCGTTGATTTTTCAGCATGCAGCTCATAACATTAACTGCAGGCGAACACAGGGGGACAATGTCGCAGAGGAGGAACCCGAAATTTTTACCAACCTAAAGACATTTATACTCTGCCTGATGGCTCTGTCACTTTCGGCATGCTCGACCGTCGGTAATTTAACTTCACCCTTCACAGATCCCGTCACAGACCAGAGCCTGGCTTCAGGTAATTCGACAACTCACGAATCGAGTACGGTTTTATGGGGCTATTACGACCTTTTCGTTGATCCGGACGACTGGACGATTACCGCATCCCTTAACCGGAGCGCGATGTACACGGTGAATGTAACCAACATCATTAATAACATGCCCGCCGGACTTGGGATATCGATGAACGGCACCACTCCGGGGACAGGCTATGTGGATGTCGATCTCGACATCACAATCACCCACCCGCTGAATGATGCAAAGTTCGATGGTTACGACGTAAGGGGAGTTTTCCTTGGACAGGGAACCGGTGTGCTCGACTGGGATGACGACCTGACATACGCGATAAAGGACATCGATCCATATATCCCTGCAACAGACGGCTACACACGCTGGTTTAACCCGACAGAATTCGGAAATCCCGGGTTATTCGGATATGCCGAGGGAAAATACGCATCGCACGGTTTTTTGCCATCAGCCACGCTGAACCCTTACAGGTACTTCGCGGATGGGATAGGACCGCACACGAGCATCGGGCAGTACATTAAAAATGGCCCAGCGAATCCCGGGTATTTTTTACACGGTACCGCAATTACCCGTAACTACTACATAAGGTTCCCCGTACCCACCCCCGGATTCAAATACGGTTACGCAATCATTGCAGACTGGGAAGGCCCCGACCCGTCGCAGCACCCATCTCACGCACGCGAGGCGATCGGCTGTGATGCCTTCTACGATGGAGATGTCTACTACATCGATGAAAATGAAAATGGTGGTACGCTGCGTCTGATAATCACCCTGTTCGACTGGATATCTGAGCTTGATAGCGGAGTCATGAAGGATTTTCAGATTACGGTTGAAAGCACCGTGACATCCGTACCCTACACAATGAATCTCTCAGAGATGGTTCCATCGTACATGGCGACACCGGAGATCAAGTTCGAGGTAGAAATACCTGCCGATACAGTCAGCAGTTTTGCGGGAAATGAGTACTGGGTAATCGTTGAATATCCCGGTGAAGACTTCTCGAATCCGTTCGGTATCCCGAACGATACGGGCAATGCAAACCTTGTCAGCGCGTTCAGATCTTCAATACCTGTCTCACCAACGCCCATCCCCTCGATCGACATTATCTCCCCGAACGGCGGGGAGGAAATCAAGGTCACGGGAGACTTTATGATCGAATGGGAGAACCATTTTTTCGATGGCGATGTGAAGATCGAGTATTCAAACGACAATTTCAATAACGACAGCAACCTGATTGCAGATTTTCTGGCAAACACGGGTGAATATTTGTGGGAGGACATTCCATGCGATATTCTCACCAACCTGAAAGTCCGCGTTAAGGCAATTGACGACCCGGCCGGTAATTACGACATTTCTGACGGCACGTTCAAACTTGTAGATTCGGGCTACGCGGAAATTATTGGCACTGAGAACAACGACCTGTGCTATGCATCGGGTGTAACAAACAGCAGGTTCACCTTGGTCGGGACTACGTATTCCGATCAGACCAAGAACGACTGTAAACTCGTGCAGTATCTTTCCTGTAATACCCCCAACCTCGATCTTACATGGGGTGGTTCCGAACATGATTACTGCAATGATGTATTCGTGACCGGAGGTAACTACGGTTTAGTCACCGGCAGCTTCCGCGGCACCGCGGATTTCGATCCCGGACCTGGGTTCGATATCCGCGACATCAAAGGCGGCTCGGACGTTTTCGTCTCGTACTTCAACCCTTCTGGAAATTTCGTGTGGACGAGGACATTCGGTGGAACCGGTCAGGAGTCCGGGCAGGCAGTTACGTATGAATCCGGTGAGGGTGTCTACGTCGGTGGATATTTCGAAGGCACCGTAGATTTCGACCCGGAGAGTGGGGTTTACAATAAAACCGCACTCGGTTACGTAGACGCATATCTTCTCAAGCTCGATTCAACGGGACATTTTGAGTGGGTCAGAACATGGGGAGCATCCGGAGTGGAACTCATAGTATACGACGCCGCGCTGGATGACGACGGCGATGTTTACGTCTGTGGCTATTTTACCGGTGCGATAGATTTTGATCCCACAGCGGGTTTCGACATCAGGCTTTCCAACGGCGGCTACGATTGCTTTGTTACAAAGTACAATTCGGACGGTGTTTATTCATGGACCAGGACATGGGGTGGTTCGGGCTATGACATTGCGTATAGCCTGGACGTGGCATCAAATGATGTTGTCTTCATCGGGGGATATTATAACGACTCCGTTGACTTCGATCCCGGATCGGGATCCGATGTGCGCGTTTCAAACGGAAAACAGGACTGCTTTATTACATCTTTTAATAGCAGTGCCATATTCCAGATGGCAATTACCTTTGGTGGTCCGGAGAATGAAAAGTTAAACGAGGTAAACGCCGATGCGCTGGGTCGGTTACATGTTGCAGGCAATTTTCAGGATACCGTTGACTTTGACCCGGATCCCGGCAATACCGAGATCCATACAAGTAACGGCGGGAACGATGGATTTTCAGCAGCCTTTAATACGACTCTGGGCACCCTCGCCTGGGTTAATACATGGGGTTCTGTAACCGATGACGTCTGCACCACAATCTCGCCATACTCCATCTCAAATGTGTTTGTCGCGGGATCTCTTTCCGGTGCATGCGATCTTTCACCCAATTATTCGGGATGCACGGCACCTACCGACTGGAAAAATCCTTACGGTCAGTCTGACATGTACTTCATCCGTTATCGTTCACAGGGATGCTGGTAGCTTAACTTTCCGACAAACAAACGAATGAAAAAATCCCGGATCAACCGGGATTTTTCCTTCAGTATTATTCACATAACTAATCTTCGAAATTCCAGTCCCCGTATGGACCTCCGTAGCATCCCATGTCCGATGCGGAATCATCATAATCAAGTATCGCAGGATCACCGGTGTCTATGCACGGTGATCCTTCCTGGAGATGATGGTCTCCGTACGGATCGACATACATCGGGTCTTCTTCGATGCACTCATCTCCGATTTCAATCCCCTGGTAATATATCCCGCCATCCGGAGGCTCGCCCGTGTCGTAAGTGCATGTGAATTCCGAGTAGGCGTTGAAGGGCCCCTGCCGTCGGAAGTAAATCGAACCGCCACCGGCAATATCGGTAAAGATGCAGTTTCGGATCGTCGGGAAGAAGTCGCTTCCGCCACCGCTTGAAACGTAAAGCCCGACATTATCGCCATCGGATGTTTCAAGGCGATCGAGTGTGCAGTTTATGAAATCGATCTGCGGGCCCGGATCGGTATCGTCTTCGTGCGCCTGGTTTTTCTGGTACATTCCGTTAAGCTCTATTTCCAGTACGTTCTGAACCGTAAGGCTTCCTCCAAACCACGCAAGTATCGCCTTGCAGTTTGCGTTAAGGTCATGAATGTACAAATGCCTGAAAAGTACGTTATCGGCCTGGTCGTTTCCAAGTTTCGAAGTGTGCCCATACGGCATGTACGTGCTGTAAGACGGCCCGCTGACCTCGAATCCGTCGAATATCACGTTATCGGTTTCGACCCGCACGAACCCGGTCTGGTGCGGCGGGACATCGGTGTCATAATCACCATAATAACCCTGAATCCGAACACCAGTGTTGGCATCGGTCAGTGTAAGATCATCCGTGTATTCACACTGACCCCCGTCGTCATCATCACCACGAACGAGAATGTAGGCATCTTCGGCAGTCTCCGCGAGGGCTTCGGGGATCGTTATCCATGGAGATTCACGCGCTCCGGTGTTGTAATCCCCGGGATACGCCCACCACACGTAGGTCCCTTCAACCACTTCGTACGAACCGGGCAGTTCGTAAATATCTTCTCCACCAAAACCGTCAGTGACCTTCAGCTTAATCACGTGCGTGCCGGGATCGGGGAATCCGGCCGAAATAACCATTCCTTCCGCATCATCGAAAAGGTCATCCCCGTTCATCTCCCACAGGTACTGATCGATCGTACCGGTTGAAGCTGAGGCATCAAGCGTCAGCCACCATTCAGTCGGGATCGGATCATCGGTGGTACCCAGCGGACCGAAGCCATCAAAATATGGCTCGATACCCGCCGACGCCATCGCGGTGATATCCGACTGCGGCGGGAACGCCGCGACATCGAGATCGTGAAGGAAGAACGATGTTAACGGACTGTCGGGTGCTTCCGTTCCAAATCCCTGATCATATGTAACTTCCGGTTCAGCTTCTATCGCGATTAGAAGTTCCTGCCCCACGACTGACGCAGGAACGCTGTCTTCAATTGTAAGAGTTGCGCGGTATCCATTATTCGTAAACGGTGTCCATACAAGGCCGGTTGGATCGAACCATGCAAATCCGCCGGGAACGAGGTCGGGAGAATTACCGGTGAGGTAAATATCACCGATTCCCTCCACACCATGCCACGTGAAGACATCTATATCGAGAACTATGTCGCCGCCACGGTGATCGTCATCGACATACCATGTTGTGGAATTGTCGGTCACGTTTAAGTAAAACGGCTCACGGGCATTCGCCGTTGGCGGGAAGTCCTCGGGAACATCGAGGATATCGGGATCACCGTACAAAGTTTTGTCATGTACATCCCAGTTCGCGATAACCGCGTACTGGAAATTCAGAACCGGCATCCCGCCATCCATCGGGAACCTCAGCTGATATTCACGTGTGTTCGCGGCACCGGGAGCGAATTTCCCACGCATGTCGCAGTTGAACTGATCGTTAAAAAATCCACCGACATTCTCGTCCGATGCAAGACTGTCCGCGAAATATTTGTAACCGTTCACATCAGCTGCATCGATACCCGGGAAATCGTCCGTCCCCAGAATTCCCGGCATGTAGGTGAAGATGGTGCCGTCCTCCGGGAAAAGTTCCGGTGACATCCACATCGTGTAACCGTCAGCGTTTTCAAGAACAGCGCTTGTTACACCATCCGGGAACTCGATGTCATCCACCAGGTCATAGTCATAGAATTTCCCACCAGTGTGAATGAACACTCCTAATACATCGAATCCGGTAAACTGGTCGTATCCCGGGAACGGGTGGCCAAGCGTCACATCGAGAACCAGCTTCCCTTCTGTTATAAATTCCGAGTTATCGGTGACCGATACCCATACACCGTTAACAAGTCCCGCGGGCGGCTGGAGGAACTTCACGACATCTACCGTCAGGTTCGCGGCCCTGATGGGGACAATTTCAGTCTCCCATGTGGCGGGATCGATAGTGATATCCCAGAAACCCCACACAACCGCTGATGGACCACTTAACCCCTGCCCGGTGACAGCTCCCTGCGTTAAGCCCTGCTCATCAGCAGGCGGTGCAGCAGGATTCGATGACGATCCCGAGCATCCAATCAGCACAAGTATCAGGACCGGGATGCAGAATGGAATACAATTCCTGAACATAATTAACCTCACTGGAAGGAATTGATGCAGCAAGCCCCCTTTATCGCATGTTAAATCATAATATCACAAAATGCCGTGGGTTGTCCAAGCAATCCTCATAAAAGATTTCATAAAAAATGGACCGGCGATTACACCGGTCCATTACACGTCGTCCAAAAATTTAATACCATCCGGTTACTGGGGTGTTATATACACTTCGAGAATTGTTTTGAATCCCGGATTAACTACCACTTCTTCGGGTGTATGTGTGTAACCGTACTGCTCCACCCAAAGTTCGTACGTTTCCGGTGGAATTGCACGCCACTTAAAGTAACCATCACCGTCGGTCATTATCTCGTCATGTACATCGCCGAAGTCGAGGTTCATCCGCGTGTTGCCGACCGGCAGGCCCGTGACTGAATCATAAACCGTGCCCTCGAGCGATCCGTACTCGATCTCGTTCCCGTAATCATCACTGATTACAAGGTGGCACATTGAATCCCAATCAATATTTGCAACCATTACTCTTCCGAGATCATCGATTCTGATCGCGCCCATTACAAAATCAGGGATATCGTTCATAATTTCTCTCAGGAAGGTACCATCGGATCTGAACACCTGGACCCTGGAGTTACCTGTGTCGGACACAAGGAAATTACCATTCCGGAAATCAACTGCAACAGCAGTCGGGCTGTCGAATTCACCCTGAAGTGAACCGGAACCAGTCGGGTTTCCAATTATCCTTCTAACGATGATCTCCTGCCCGAATTCAACAGGATCCGTGATCGCGACCGCATGGGCATCCGTAAGTACCATTATGAGACGCCCATGCGAATCAAATTCGAAGTCCGTCACATTGGACATTTCCATTCCAGCACGTTCGGACATGTAATCCCCTGAAGGCGGTGCATTGGTTTCATCCCAGATAATCCCCATGTTGTTTATGGTGCATGCCGGAACAAGCCCCAGGCTCGTTGCTTCTTCCTGAATTTCGAGGTGTTTCGGATAATCGAAATACAGGAGAAAATCCTCACCACCCGTAAATACGCCGTCATCCTCCGGAGTGATTCCAGCTGCACGGTGATACATAAGTAATGCATAATCTTCCGATGACATGAAACGTTCAACGGGCCAGTCGACATCCGCATCCGCTATCAACATACTCGCGTAGACCCTCTGCATTGAATAAACAGGGTCATTCGGATGATATGCAAAACCCTGGGGCATTGCGGTCCCGCTCGAGAATGCACCACTTGATGCCGTTAGGTTTTCCTCGTCGGGGAAATTCGGATCGGGTTCGCCACCCCACCATCCAGCGTTATACTGCCCGAACTGGCCGCTGTCGCCGGGTTCGCCGTACACCATACCCGACGCAAGGGCGGGATCATCATAAAATGGGATATTTCTCCCGTTACTCTGACTTATTCCCATTATTCCCAAGCCAGTATCAAAAGCGCTTTTATTTGCGCTCGCAAGTCCGAGGCATGTATCAACGTCCATCAGCCTCTTGAAATCACCGAATGGTGAATAGAGCTCAACCCCCTGCGAGGTAGAAAATACGAAATCCCCGTCGCCCTCAACACCTGCATCGAATACTAAATTGTACAGGAGTGAAATGAATGGCTCCGGTGTATCGGGATCGATTGGAATTCCAACGTACCTGATCGAAAGCGCTCTGGCCCTGACTCGTTGTGTCGAATTGTCAGATTCGATTACAACCTCGATAGAAACTTCTTCATCGCTCTGGACATTCGATGCGGTAAAAGTTGTTGATGGTCCGTTAACCGGATCGAACGTTCCCGCATCGATGGGATTTACCGACCATTCATATGTTATTCCCGTATCACCGGAAACATCGATGCTGAAACTTGCCGACTCACCCATGTTTACTTCAGATGGGCCCGATATTTCACCGATATTCAGTAAATCCTGCACCGGCTCGTTCTGAATTTTTACATCCAGTGTCTTAATCGCGGGGCCACCATCATCCGATGTGACTACAACCTGGATTTTCACCATCTGCGCATCTTCTACCCCGATAAAAGATGCGTTAAATTCCGTCTCAGCCTTATCGGGAGCTGAAAAATTCCCCGCTCCCGGGGGATTTACCGCCCACTGCCAGGTGATACCTGTATCACCCGATGCTTCAATGCTGTATTTCACCGAGGTCCCGCCCTGTATGACTGTCGGTCCGTTAATACTGCCAATAATCAGACCACTACTTGTACAACCTGAAAATAGAATAACAAGGAGTAGCAGTACTCCAGTCGCCAGTTTAAATCTCATCCCGTTTCCTCCCGGGTTAGTGATTGGGTAATTGGTAATTTCCTGCAGCTTTCCTGAAAAAACGAGAACAACCTCACGACTGAATCTCACGATCAGCACTTTTATGATGGCACTAAAGTAATAATGGTTCAAATAATAAAAAAACCGCTCCGGTTAAGGGCGGTTAAATTTTTACTTGAATAATTAATTTCACACAGCCATATATCGTGCGGAAAGTCTCAGTTCTCGAAATCCCAGTCGCCGTAAGGCCCGCCGTAGCAGCCATAATCAGATGCGCTTCCATCATGATCGGTTATGGTCGGATCGCCCGTATCAATAAGCGGTGATCCTGCCTGCAGATGGTGATCGGTGTGAGTGTTTACATACTGTGGATCGACCTGGACATTCCCGCTGCCCATTGTGAATGGCCCATCGTAGTACGTTCCTCCATTGGGTGATGCAGGTGTGTCATAAGTACAGTTGAAGTCGATATGAAGTCCGCTCGTCGCGCTCCTTAAATAATATGAAAACGATCCCGAGCCGATATCGGTCCAGATGCAGTTTCGTGTCTGAAGCGATCCGCCGCTGCAGTAAATTCCCCAGCCATATGAGGTCATTTCCAGTTTATCGAACGTGCAGTTGATCAGTTCAAGATACGGATCACCGTAATGTATCTGGTTTTTCTGGAACATACACCCGAGATCGTACTCGAGGATATTCTCGCATGTAAGGTCGCCACCGGCCCAGCCAAGTATCGCCTTACAGTTTCCGTTGATGTCGTGAATATAGAGATGCCTGAACACAGCACCATCCGCGTTGGAAATTCCCAGTTTCGAGTAATGCCCGAACGGCGTGTAGTAACTGTTCGCGGGACCTGTAACCTCGAATCCGTCAAAAGTAATGTTCTGCCCCTCGACCCTGACATAACCGGTCTGCATCGGCGGCTCGTCAGTGTCATAATCACCGTAATATCCCTGGATACGGGTGTCCGCGTTTACGGAGGTAATCAGAAGGTTGTCTGTATAAACGCACTGACCACCAGCATTATCATCGCCACGAACCAGAATATAACCGTTCGTACCCTCGACAGTCAGCGCATGCGGGATCGACATCCATGGAAGCTCCCGCGTGCCATCAGGCGTGCCGCCGCTGTACGCCGACCATACATACGTTCCCTCGACAACCTCGTACGATCCGGGCAGCTCGTAAATCTCTTCCCCGCCGAATCCATCGGTGACCTTGAGTTTTATTCCATGTGTGCCCGTATCGGGAAATCCGGCAGACACAATCATTCCCTCCGCGTCATCAAACAGGTCATCTCCGCTCATCTCCCAGAGATACTGATCGATCGGACCCGTCGAACCCGACGCGTCAAGCGTCAGCCACCATTCGGTCGGTATCGGATCATCCGAGGTGCCTTCGGGACCGAAGCCATCGAAGTATGGTTCGATCGAAGCCTCGCCGAGTGCCGAGATTTCCGGTGTAACGTTCTCGTCTGATACATTTACCGTGTGTCGCCAGTAATTGGCAAGCGGTAAATCCGGGGCGGGTGTTCCGAATCCCTGCTCGTACGAAGTTGGCGATGCCGACTCGACTGCGATGAAGACCTCCTGGTTTTCCGTGCTGTCCGGTTCCGCGCCGATGATCTCAACGGTTGTTACAGATGAATTAACACCCGATGTGTCCCAGTCGAGACCTGACGGATCAAACATGGCTGAACCACCCGGCACAATCGGACCCGGTGAACTGACGTATATATTTCCGATGCCCTCTAACCCGTCCCAGTCGTATATTTCAAGATCGAGGATAATATCTCCACCGAAGTTTGTCTCATCTACGTAGTAAGTGGTCGATTCATCCGTAATCCGCATGAACACCGCTTCTTTGGCGTTCGCCGAAGTTGGAAAATCACCCGGAACATCGAGCACATCCGGTTCGCCCGACAGATCGAGCTGAGGTGGTTCCCAGTTCGCTACAACCGCATACTGGAATTCAATTACCGGCTCACCCGACGGCATCGGGAACCTGAGTTCGTACACCCTCGTGTTAGCCGATCCCGGTGTGAACATACCCCGGTCCGATGCGCCATCCTCGAAGTTGAAGAAAATCCCGACATCCTCATCCGGGTCCAGCCCGTCCGCAAAGTACCTGTAACCATTCGCCATAGCACCGTCCTGGCCCGGGAATCCGGGATTACCGAGTTTTCCCGTTGTGAATGTCAGGATCGATCCGTCCTCGTGAAACAGCACCGGAGAAATCCAGCACGTGTAACCGTCGGCATTTTCAAGAATCGCACTTGTGTCGCCATCTGTTATCGTTATGGCTTCGTTACCATGCATGAAAACCATACCGCCGGTATGCACGAACACACCGTACACGTCGAATCCGGTATATTCGTCAAGCCCCGGGAACGGGTGCTTAAGGGTTACATCAACCGTCAGGCGACCTTCACCCGGGAAATTGGTCAGGTCGGTTATCTGCACCTGGAGATTAGCAATCGATCCCGCAGGCGGTTGAAGGAAGTTGACCACGTTCGCGGTGAATTCAGCACCCCTCAGCGGAATGAGTTCCACGCCTCCTGAGACAGTATCAATCGCGACATTCCAGTATCCCCAGAGATGTTTATCAACTGACATCCCCGATGATATTGCGTTCGATGTCGTATCAGATGGTGATACGGGAGACTGAGAAACTCCCGAACAGCCCGAAATTATCGCAATTATGAAGGCGGTTATAAAGATTAGTTTAAAGCGCATCTGGTTCCTCCAATAAATGCAGGACACCCCCCGAAGCCTGCCGCAGTCGTATATCATCATATCATAAAATAACATAATGGACTAATTTTTTCATGCAGGCAAAATAAAAAGGGATGCCCTGGAGCATCCCGTGAATTTTCCATTATGTTATCAGGTTACCTAGTACATCCCAGTATGGAGAAGATCGTGCCTGAACATCGGCCATGGAGCGATTCCCGCTGTTGCCCAGTCGACCGTTACAAGATAGACGTAACCATCGAATCCGCCAAATGCTATCTCCACGTTGCTGTCGCCATCTATGTCGGCAACCGCAGGTGAGCTGTCCACCCAGTCGCTTGTAGCATGCGCAAAGAGAAGTGCTCCGTCTTCACCATCGATACCATAAAGGTATCCGTCATCCGATCCCACGATCGCATCAGGGATGCTGTCCTCGGTCACATCGACAAGGGCTGCCGAAGACCAGATCCTGTCCATCGACGGGAACGACCATATCTCGGTTCCCGACGCTCCACTGATCGCGTATACGTTTGAGTTATCCGTTCCAAGTACGACGTCAGGAGTCATGTCACCATCGATAAGCCCGATTGCGGGGCTTGTCCAGATGTAAGCGCCAGTCGGGAAACTCCAGATCTCCGTACCGGTAGAACCGTTGATCGCATATACATCGCCGTCGAGTCCGGCAATGACCACATCGGCAACCGTGTCCTCGTTAAGGTCGAAAAGCGCAGGTGATGAATTGACCCACTCGTTGATCGGGAACGACCAGAGTTCGAATCCGGTCGCACCGTTTATGGCGTAGACGTTTCCGTCACGGCTTCCGACTACAAAGTCCGCGACAGAGTCGCCGTTGAGGTCAGCCTGTCCGGGCGACGAGAAGATTCCGGCACCAGTCGGGAATGTCCACAGTATGCTGCCGTCTTCACCGTCGAGGCAGTAGACGTTACCGCTGAGGGCGCCGATTATAACTTCCGGCTGCCATGCGTTCTTGATATTCACAAGTGTCGGTGATGAAACAATCCCGCCGACAACCGTAGTTGACCAGAGTTCCCCACCGGTTGCGCCGTCGACGCAGTACACATTCTTGTCGAGACTTCCGAACACGACATCCTCGGTAAGGTCACCACCCATGTTCGCGACCGCGGGGGATGAATCCACCCAACCGCCTGTCGGGAACGACCAGATAACGCTTCCGTCAAATCCGCTGTAGGCAGCCATCTTGTTGGCCTGGTCTCCGATAACAACATCCAGAATCAGGTCGCTGTCGAGATCTACAAGCGCGGGACTTCCCTGGACGACACCGCCGGTCGGGACCGACCAGACCTCATCCGGTGTACCCATCGGAACACCCGACATCTCGTTCGTGTTCTGATCCTCGTGACCCCATGAGTCAACCGCCCTGACGGCCACAAAGTAAGTTTTCCCGTTCTCGAGCGGGAACAGGACTGTCGGTGAACCGTCCGGATCATCAACGTACGGCGCCGTATCAAAATCGATCGGAGTTGTTTCCGAGTAATAAACCCGGTAAGTAACCGGCATATCGATATCGTGCGCGGTCCCATAGAAAACCGTCAGCATCTGGTCGCCGGGCTGGATATCGGTAACGCCGATCGTTGTGTCCCATACTGGAGCCGGATTCGGAATCGTCGAAAGTTCGACCGTGTTGGTCTCCATGATCCCGAGTCCGTCCTCGGCCCGAACCGAGAAGAAATACACCTGGTTGTTTGTAAGACCGTCGACCACATACGGGCTTTCATCCGTTGTGGTTTCGTACGGGTCGTTCTCGTAATCGATCGGGGAAGTTTCCGAGTAATAAATGTAGTACGTGATCGGTACATCGGTATCTATCGCGTGTCCGTAGTGCACGGTCACTTCATGATCGAACGGTATGAGCTGCAGGACACCGACTTCATCGTTGAGCCAGGTCGGCGCTGAGTTCGGTGTTCCGGGAAGTGTGACGGTATTATCGTCCTCGACCCCGGTTGAATCGACTGCACGAACCGCGAAGAAATACGTCTGGCCGTTTGTAAGCCCGCAGACAGTATGCGGTGAGCCATCTGTGTCCTCCTCGTAAGGTGCGGTCGCGAAATCGATCGGCGATGTCTCGGAGTAATAGATCCTGTAGGTAATCGGAAGGTCGACATCGATCGCCTCGCCGTAAGTAACTATGACACAGCCATCGATCGGTTCCGTTGACAGGATACCCGGATCGCCTACCCATTCGGGAGGACCGTTAGGCGTGCATGGAAGCTGGTTGGTGTTCTGGTCCTCAGAACCAAGAGCGTCCATTGCACGAACGGCGAACTGGTATTCCTGGAAGTTGTTCAGATCGGGCACGATCGTCGGTGACTCGGTGTCCGAGATGAACGGGTCTGTATCGAAATCGATTGTTTCGTTTTCAGAGTAGTAAATATTGTATGTTACAGGTGTCTGAGGATCGACTGCCTCGCCGTAAATTACCTCGACAGCTTTATCCAGGGGATTGCACGCGACAATTCCCACGGTGCTGATCCAGTCCGGCGGCTGTGAGGGAATACCCGACATCTGAACGGTGTTTTTCTCCTCGTTACTGAGTACGTCCATCGCACGGACACCGACCCAGTACTCGGATTCATCGGTAAGACCCTCTAGTACGTACGGTGAACCATCCGCATCGTTTTCGAATGTCGCGGTCGTCCACTCGATTGGTTCGTCCTGTGAGTAGTAAACATTGTACGTAACCGGGGCATCGTCATCGGACGCGGTTCCGTACACGACCTCTAGTCCGCCTGAGACGCTGTTCAGTTCGACAATACCGGTAGTGTCATCCCACTGAGGGGGCCAGTTATCGCACGTGGTAACCTCAAGCTCATAAAAATCGTAGAGGTCGAAATCCGTGTCCTCGCTCGATGCGGTCATCCACAGCCTGTACGTGCCGGCTTCCGCGCCAAGCTCGTTATTCAGGTAATACCGGAACGTGTGATTGATCACATGCTCCATCTCGACAACTTCACCACCGAGTGGTGTCAGGTCGAGAGTAATACCGGTTTCGTTACCCTGCCAGTCGGACACGTCCGCGTAAAGCCAGCCTTCGGCGCTGTTGCATTCGTTGACGCCACCGTCAAGGTAGACGTTCTCGAACTGGTATGGCTCTTCCTGGTTAGTTGGATACGACGCATCCACAACGTACGTGACGCTAAGGTTCATCGGGGGCGGGAACAGGATGTCCATCTGCTCGTAATGCACTGCACCCGGGAAGAAAGCCCTCGATGGCTGGTCCTTCGCGAATGCCTTGAACGGACTCCTCACATCACCCGCGAAAATTTTCGTGAAACCGTCACGGTTAACCATCTCGCGGTTATCACCAAGCGGGAATAGAAGCGTCGCCCTTACGTCATACCCGGTGATCTGCTGTGTCGGATTCCTTAAACTGACGTTGACCGAAATAATGTTAGTCACGGGGTCGACGTTCAGGACCTGGATACCGAGACAGTCATAGCACTGCGGAGGAGTGATCATTGTCGTTACGTTGACATGCATCTCCGCCATACGATTCGGGAGGACGGTTGCTTCGAGAGTGTCGGGATCGATACTGACATCCCACACACCAAAGTAGAACCTGTCGTCGCGGAGCTGGACGGACTCGCCATCCTTCTCCTCGACTTCCCCGGCATCGGCTGGCTGGGCAGGACCTGCCGGCTGAATATCGACCGGAGTCAGGGGTGGCTGGTCAGTTGTGTACTGCCCGGCATCATCCGATGGCGTGACCGGATTCGATCCACCTGAGCAACCAATCAGAACTAAAGCGAACATGAGCGCGACCAGTAAGGTCGGAAGAGAGTAAAGCCGATTCATACGAACACCTTTCAAGACCCGTAATATGAGTTAAATTTATGTCGTTGCGGAATGAAAACCTTCATTATGTTATCACAGTACTTAACCCGCGGCAACGAAACACACATAGTTTTTTAATCACTTTAATAATGATTAAGAAACCGCTTTCCATCAAATGGAATAACTCTCTATACTGTTTGATTCGGAAATTGCCCGGTTTGTTTTGAACCTGAAGGATTCATATTTGTCATATCTGCATCTGTAGCCGGGAGGATGGTTAATGCTGCCCAAATCTTTCGCAATCCTGCTCACACTCCTGTTTGCCTTCGTAAATAACTGTGCGCAAACAGGAAATACCGGACAGGATGATCCGTCCACACGATCCACGAATCCATCTGAAATATCCGGTGGCACGGGCACATCCGATAACGATCCGGGCGAATCCAGCCCATATACCAGCCCGAGTGATATACGCGATGGCGCGATGATTTCTGCCGCAACGTCCGACAGCGAAGGCAACCTTTATGTAATCGGTAATTTCACAGGCTGGTTCGATTTCCAGCCCGGTGACGGTGAGACAAGGATCAGGTCGTTCGTCGAGCATCAGCAGTTCCTGGCGAAATACAACGCGGATAACACGATCGAGTGGCTCCACCTGGTCGAGCCTTACCGCGAAGAATATAATCCGGACGGTTCATACCGCGGAAGTTACTCGATGGGCTACATGGACATGCTGATTGCCGGTAACGGAAATTTACTCCTTACAGGCTCTTTCAGGGGTGAATGCGATCTCGATCCGACCGATGGTGTCGACGAATTCACCTCGTTCGGAACTACGTGGACCGAGGAGTCTCACTACAACCGCGATAACTTTAACCCCTACCAGTACAACGCGATGTTTATCCAGAGTTTAACTCCTGACGGTGATTACAACTGGAGCAGGAAATTCGGCGGTCCGGGACAGATTCACTCCATCATGCAGGCCAGGGCAACCGACGGGAACATACTGATTCACGGAATGCACGACATCTACACAAATTTTGTACCCGACCCCGATCCGCGATTCAATGATATTACTGACCTTCCCCGATTTAACACACCCAGACCTGCAGAGGTTTCTTACGCTGACCAGGATCAGTACATGGTTGTGTATGATCCCGATGGAAATATTCTTCAGGCAGTTACATGGATAGACGATCCCGGATTTTCAGCTGGAGGATTGCGGGTAGTTACTACCAACGACGATTCCATCATACTCTGCAGCGCGATCAGTTACGCATATGACCTCGATCCCGGTCCCGGCGAAGTTATAACCGTCTCGATTACAGATATGACCGACTACCGCCCGGACACCCAGTTCTGTATCGCGAAACTCAGACCGGACCTCACGTTTGAATGGCACGATATCTGGTCGCCCGGATCTTCAGGCTACCTGAATACCGTTACGACAGACAGCGCGGGGAACCTGTACATCTCCGGAAGCTTCTACACTTACCCCAAAACGGACGGCAAACTCAGCATTGCGAGTATGGACTACCCATCCTGGTGTTTCCTCCTTAAATATTCCTCCGATGGAACTCGTGAATGGCTGCAGGTGTTCGGCGAGACTGAAGATGTCCCGAACGTCGAAACCGGGGTAATGTGGGTGGCTCTGTCAATCAATGATGAGGGAAATATCGAGCTTAAGGGCACGTTCAACTCACCTGTCGACTTCGATCCCGGCAACGGTGAACTCATTCTCAGCCCGGAGGATGAAACATCCCGTTTCATCGCAACTTACAATCCGGATGGAGAATTCCTCGGTGCAGACCTGAGTGAAACATCTCCATATGGTGGTGGAATTCATGGAATTCCAAACGAGATGAGATCGTCCGATCTGGAGACGTACAGGTAAAAATCAACCCCTAAACTTTTCCCTGCGGAACGTACTCCCCGTCTATCCTCGCCCGCGCGAGATCGTATAGAGATCGGAGCTCACGGTCAAATTCTCCCACGGGATTGAGTTCAGGCTCCATGCGCATCACCACGTCCAGAATTTCCTCCGACTGAAAAACTGCCGCGTAAATCAGCAGATCGCAGAGAATAACAAAAGAGGGGTAAAGGTCTATTGTATGCATGAATTCGTAAGCTGCGTTGGATCCCTCGGTCAAAGCGATATACGCTGCGGGATCTGTTATATAAGCCTGAACCCTCCCATTTGCCTCAAATAAATCAAGCAGCACTGACGCGTTTTCAAGATCACCCGATATCAGGCACGCCATGCCGTAGTGATACATTGTTTCCGGATTATCGGGGTATGCCATATGGAAATCGCGGGTTGTTTCAAGAACCTCATTTAGAAACACGCTGTATTCCGGGTAACTACTTTGTTCCAGAGACGAATCGATGCGTGCTAGAAGAAGGTAGCAGAGCTTAAGGTCCATATCGTACGGATTTGCGTTCATACCGCTTCGAATGTGAATCATCGCAGTGTAGAGATCATTTTCACACATGTAAGCAATCATTTTGATTATTCGGGGCCTGGCGATGTAATCTGCGTGAATTCTTGCCTGCCCTGCAAGCTGTCGCGCCCACACGATGTTCCCCCTGCAGAGTTCGGAAAAAGCCGCATTGGCGAAGAACTGTGCGCCATACGATGGAAACGGTACTCCATACATCATTTCGGCATCACTAAGCTCATCAGGAATATCATACCGAATGGAGTCAAGGTCGTACGCTTCGCAAGTATTCATGACACCCCCAATAGCTGCCTGAAGAGCATTGTCAAACCTGTTGTGCAGCAATTCCAGATGAATCAGCCATAGAAGCGACTGGAATGGGTTGCTTTCATAGTAGTCGTACTGCATGAGGATCTCCGGAACCTGATCCGGATCCCGTTCGGCGAATGCTATAACAGCCTCGTGGTATCCGCAGACTTGGTTAAGATCATCACGTGTGAATGATGAGTCTGCGGAAAATCTGTCCCTAAGTGTCTCGTAACTTTCAACCATCGCTTCGACATCATTCGAATAGCAGGCCTCATCAAAGAGAAAATGTAAAGCGTAGTCACTTTCCGGCCATTCCGATAAAAGTCGGTCTGCATAATGGGCAGCAAGTTCCAGATCGTACATTCCAATCGCAGCATGCCATGCGAAATAAAGCGCTGACGGCTCATAACCTGAGTTTACAAAAGTCAAAAGCCTGTCGTAATACTCTATAGCCTCATCGTAGCGACACAGCGAACGCAACAGGTCAGCCATCAGGGCAAGACACTCGGGATTGAGGTCCACCGAAACGAGCCTGTTCATGTAAGTAACGGCCATGTAAGGATCGCCGGTTGCCTGATAGTAGTACGCTTCCCAGATTGCAATGTCATCATCCGACAGATCACCTGAAGCTTCAGCCTCATCAAGCAGTTCCCTCGCTTTAGTAAAATTATCCCCGGATAACCCATCGAAGAATTCATCCCTCAGGGTTTCTATAGAAGAATCAATGTTAGATTCCGTTATGTTTTTTAGATTTTGTGGATCGGAGGTGTCTGCCGTTTCGCTGGTCTTCAGATATATCAAAAGGCTTATCGAGGCAATCAGCCCGATCATAATGAGCACCTGTGCTGCTCGCACTTTTTAACCTCCTTTAGCTTGTACTGGATCAATATAATAACTGTTTTTTAGAATACAACAAGTTGTTTCATGCTCAAATCGTGTTGTCTCATAACGGATTAAGCGATACAATATTACTGAATTCCATCGTCAATCTGGAGGAAGTAAGATGATCCGGAAGGTTCTCTTTATACTGCTGGTCCTGATTTTTCCCTTGTCTGTACTGATATCCTGCTCGAACAATATTCAGGCCGGCACAACCCCGATTCTGCCCGACCAGACACAGGCATGCGAGTCTCGGGACACTATCAGCCACAATCTCCGGGGGTTATTCAATATCGAGATCGATCCCGTCACACTCGAATACGAAATCGCACCCGCACGACTTGGGGCAACTCACTGGAACGTTCTCAAGTGGCTCGAAACCGGCCCATGCACCGACTGCGTGAAGATCGAAGGCATCACGCCCACCCCGGACGGTACACTAGATGTCGATGTAACAATCGTCCACCCGTTCCCGGGGATGAACCTTACCGGATTCGACGTGCGCGGGATTGCGATGTTCGACGGTTCGCACAATTTTCCGTCACTCGGATTATCCATGCCTGACGCATCTCTCGGCGACGGCGAACTTGTAAACGCGGATGGTTACACATCCCTTTACAACAGCCTTACTGTCGGCGAAGGTCCGGGCGGACTTCAGGGTTACATCGACGGAAAATTCTCAACCGATGAGATTCCCGACGCAAATATCAACGGATACAAAAGACACGTATCGATCGATCCGCTGAACACCCGAAACGCGTTCTATTCAGGCCATTCAATTACGGAAACATACGAGATCGATTTCCCCGATCCTCCATCGCCATGGGTATTCGGTTACGCCGTGGACGCGTCATGGGTACCACCGGATGTGTTACCGGTCGAGGACCCGATGACCGATTTTCCTCCTGAAGCAAACTGCCCGGAGGCATGGCGAATCGAAATCCTGTCGGAAGCGATCGGACAGGGTCTCACCGACGAGGGCGGTCAGGCGCAGCTCATGATACGGATCTACGATTACCAGGGAACATCGACAATCGAGAACGTGCAGGTCGAATGTCCCGACTTATTCAGCGGAACCGTCGAGGCCACCTACTACGACACGTACCCGGACTACTTTGAGTACATGGGATTCGTTGAAAACACGCTGCTGGCGTCGACCGGCGAATACCGATGCCTTGTGATGGTCGAGGACAGCGAGAATTCGGATTCCCCATGGTGGCTTGAATTAAAATCGTATCAGCAGATAACCCTTACGGTGGCTGAATTTATCCCGCAGGCCGAGGCCCCGGTCGCGATTGCATACGCCGACCCGACCGAGCAGTTTGTCGGTGCGCCGGTGAATTTCTACGATGACGGGTCGTACGATCCCGATGGCGGCGACATAGTTCTTTACGAGTGGGACTGGGATAACGACGGCACCTTCGATGACACCGGCGCGAACGCTCAACATTCTTTCGATACCGAGGGAACACACCATGTGCAGTTCCGCGTCACGGACGATGAGGACGCAACCGACACACTCGATCAGCCCCTTGAAATTCTCGTGATGGGCGGTCAGCTTCCGCCGATCGCAATGGCCGGAGCTGACCCTGTTCCGCAGACAGTATGTGAGGACATTCATTTCTATGATGACGGTTCGATCGACGAGGACGGGCCTCCGGTCAAGTTCGAATGGGACTGGGATAACGACGGCACATGGGACGAGGAAGCCGAGGACACGTACCATTCATGGGATGTCCCCGGAACGTACTACGTGCAGTTCCGGGTGACCGACATCGACGGCCTGACGGACGAACTGGATTCGCCGCTTGAAATTATCGTCGAGAACGCGCTCCCGACCGCATCGGCCCATCCCGACGACAGCACACCGGAGATCGGGCAGGATGTGACGTTCGATGGATCGGCGTCATCCGACAACGACTGCGGTGATGAGTCGATCGTCCTTTACGAGTGGGACTGGGATAACGACGGTTCATGGGATGATTCGAACACGACTCCGATCTCCATTCATTCATTCGATACCGCCAGTGATTATGAAGTGCAGCTTCGCGTGACTGATGACGAGGGTGAAACGGATACCCTCGATTTTCCCCTGCTCATAACCGTTCTGGAGTGGGACCCCTGCCTCGACCTGGACGAAGTTATCAAGGGAAGCCACGGATGGGCATACACCCAGACTATGCAGGTAATAAAGGACCAGTCGACATGGTCATCCTGGTACACAACCGCGACCGGTGGTGGAACCGCACCGTTTGTTGACTTCGGTGAAGAGATGGTGATCGCGGTTACGATGGGAGAATTCCCGACCGGCGGGTACTACCCGACAATCGACTGGGCGTGTTTCGATGACGCGATGGAGCTTGAAATTATGGTCGGATGGCATCATCCCGGTCCGGACTGCATGGTAATCCAGGTTTTCACCCAGCCATACATCGCGGTCGTAACTGACCGTCACGACGAACCGTACTACTTCACAACATACCTTGATGTGTATCCGTGTGACTAGGCCGAATTAATTTGCGGCCTGCTCGGGTTTTAGAAACCTGCTAAAACAGCTAGTTTATTCCGTGCTCAGGATTCCGGCCTGGAGTTCCGACAGTCTTGTTATCGCATCGTTGAGCGCGTCGACGACATCCAAATCATCCTCGACCCCAAGTCTCTCCGACACCATCAGAACTGCATTATTAAGCGAATTCATCAGCCCGTCCGGAACTTCGTCCTCCGGATCGGGAAGCGTTGAAAGGCTGTAAGCCGATTCGTACCTGAGCGATGCGGATTCATCCGCAAGGTATCCCACGAGTGCGTCGATTGACTCCGGCCCGGTGTACGTTCCCAGCCAGTAGATGCAGATTTCGGAATAGTCCGCGATATGTGACACGAGAAGCTCGACCGAGCGTTCGACGCGGAGTTTTCCAATCTGGCGAAGCGCGCTCGACATCACCCATTCATGGTATTCAGCTTCTTCGGGATCATTCTCGATTATATCGATCAGAACATCCGGAAGTAATTCCTGGTCGAAGATGGAAAAGTCCTGGTTATCTGGAGCGGTCAGCATCTGCCGAACACTGATCCAGTCTGTAGGTACGTCGGCCGATGCGGGCATCGCACCGAGTAAAACCAGAAATATCGTTAATGTTATGGTTAACCTTTTCATTGTCTTTTAGTCCTCCCCGCCTGTTACGGCTTATGAAACGCGTTCGGATAATGATTGTGGAAATAAACGATGTTCTCGGCCTGGCTGTCGAACGTTGAAGTGTTGTGATTGATATCCTGGTCCGAGATCCAGTAATCGTTCAGGTTGTTGCTTACGGGCCAGTACATGAGATTACCGTAGTTGCCGTCCGATGTCTTGCAGAACGGATCCCAGTTTCCCGAGCCGCACATATAGTACGTGACCTCGGAACATGTGTACCAGTCAAGCCAGTAAACATCATGGAGCAGACCCATCGAATGCCCCATCTCGTGCGCGAGCACCATGCTTGTAGCCGCATCGTTCATGACTACATAAGTGCTGTCACACTTCTGGTAGGAGAACGAGCACCACATCATCGCGTATCCGGCGGCACCTTCCATGTCCGGCGTTTCATTAACAAGGTAGATATGAAGAACTCCGCTGTTGTCTCCGGTCTGCTGGAACATGGTCTGGGCTTCGTTGCTTGTCAGCGAAAGCCACGAGGTCCTGTCTACGTATGATATCTGGTCGAGAGTTACGGATCCCCCGATCCATTCATCGTAGAAGCTGTTTGCCCAGTCAACCATCGACTGAACCTTAGACTGGGTCGTGGCGGGATTTTCACCATCCGAATTCCTCACAATGTGAGCATGAATGAAGAAGTCCAGAGGACCGTACTCGAATTCTTCCAGATTTGTGATCAGCGTGTAATCCTGGTCTTCACCCGGGACTCCCTGACCTGCGCTGACCTTTAAATAGAAAACACCATCACCGATGTCGACTTCCATCACTTCGTTACCGGTACCCGAGGTTTCCTTCGAGTAAAGTGGATCGGCATCCGGATCGTCATAAAGGTACATGTTGTTGTCCCAGAGGCCTGCCGATTCCAGGATTATCATTCCCTCGGCGGCATCATCGTTCACCGCGAAAACATACCAGTCATCATCTGTCGGTGAGCAGACCGTACCACTCGCCTCGTCATCAAGGCCAATTACTTCCGCGTCACCGGAGCTGTTGTTTCCATCATTTGTATTGCACTCGATCAGGATCTCTTCCAGGTCCAGGTTCAGCGTGAACGGCCTGTCGCCCGACGGGTCGTCTCCGTTTGCGTATACCTTCGCAAGGTACTCGCCCTCGATAAGAAGGTCGATGTCTATCTGCTCGTCAACATAACCCGTTAATTCACTAAGGTAAATCGGGATCGATGAGTCCTTTTCGTATATCGCAAGATCGTTATCTGCGTAGTTGTTGTTTTCGAGCCCAATTACGCCCGTGGCGTACATTCCTTCAGCAACGACAAACGAGAACCAGTCGACAGGATCATCCGGTTTGCATACTGTGCCAAGTTCCGGGTTGCCAATTTCAACAGGGGTCGCGTAATTGGCAGTATTGTTACCGTCTGTAGTACAGTCGTCACCAAGCGGATAAAGTGCGGTTGTCAGCATGTAGGGACGCGGACTTGTCAGACCGTTGTTCGACACGATTACTTCAATGAAATAATCTCCCGCCGTAAGACCCGGCAAGTCGAGTTCCTCATCCGCGTTACTCTGCGTTACGGAAAGATCGACAAGCTCAGGGGGACATCCCTCGTACAGGTAGAGATCGAGGTCGCTCATCGCATATGTTTCGAGTTCGATCGATCCCTGCAGCCACTCGCCAGCCGCGACGCTGAACGCGTACCAGTCGCGATCGTCATCGTTAAGACATAACCTTCCCTCGACCTCATCAACAAGACCGATATCGAAAGCCGTATTGCAGTCATAACTAGTGTTATCAATGCACCCGGCCTCACCAACATTGATTGTCGCATGTGTATACGCCATTACCGGGACATCCGGTGCTGCCGCTGGAGCCTGCTTGTAGGAGGTTCCCGGAGCCTCGATGCCTATCCATACCGGAATGTCTCCATCCTGGTACGGGATCCCCGGCACCGATGCGCTCAGAACCGCGCTCCCGTCACCGGGATATTCAATTTCAGGAGTGAAGGGGATTTCGAAATCGCAGGACGGCGAGATGATGTTCAGGTTCCCGATCTCGCCATCGTATCCATCGATCATCCCCTGCCAGTCGTACGCCTTAATGGTCAGATCGAGCGAACCCGCGGACTGCGGTGAGCTCATGGGATTCCAGAGGCTGCTCGTTGCTTCTACCAGTTCAAGATGCCAGGCTTCGATCGAGTTAGCGTCCGATGGGAAACTCGACGGGATCACGAGGGGATCATCCGCCGGTGTGTTCCACGAAGCGTCTATGGCATAGTTGAAATAAATCTTCGGTCCACCGATTCCAAAAGGAAACTGGATTTCATATTTTCTTGAATTCGAGTTACCCGACCTGAATACCGCGCGGCCCGCCGGATCATCCAGGTCAATGGATGCAAGAACCGCCGGATCGTCTTCCGGACCAAGCCCGTCAGCGAACAGCTTGTAAGGGCTGATCGCAGATTTTATCGGATTGGACGGCGGCGAGTCCTTTCCGAACAGTCCCGGGGTGTACCCGAGAAGCCCGGGTGTACTGAATTCCTGCGGATTCCACCATCTTGTGTAACCATCCGCGTTCAGAAGAACCGGATCGTTCTCGCCCGGCACCTTTAATCCTGACGCCATAAGTCCGGCCGTGGTAACAAGTATTCCGCGGACATCGAAACCGCTGAGATTATCCGTTCCCGGGAATGGGTGATTGATTGTTACGGTCAGCACCACGAGTCCCGAAAGAAAATTGGATTCGACCGTATCGATTGTGAATCCAAGCCCGAGAGAACCGTTAAGGGGCTTCACCGCGTTAAGGTGAAGCATTGTCGAGCGGGACGGGATAACGTTCAGCTCGAATGTGGATGTGTCAAGCTCGCACTCCCATAAACCCCAGAGGGTACGGTTCTGATCGACCGCTACATTTGCAGTGACCTGGGATTCTTCGGTATCACCCGGCATTACGGGTGCGTCATTAACCTGGGATGAACAACCCGACAAAACAATGACCACGACCACCAGGGCCAGGGTCTGGATAAAACGACTCATCACTTCTGAAACTCCATGTATGTCTGAAATGCGTAATAGCAAAAGTAAGTACTACCTGATTTATCCATACTCTACGCTAAATATCAACCCCTGGGCCACAATAATTTGCCACCGGTTAACTTTCTGCGTTATTTCAAACATCCGCCAATTCTATAAATAGTTACCCGTGTTGTGTCTATTCAGAATCACCTGATACTGAATTTTTCGACAATAAATGTCAGAATCACACCTGCGACAACAGATATTAATCCCGCAAGTCTCAGATTCGCGCTCGTTCCCATAAGTGCGATCAGCCAGAAACTCGTAACAAGCACCCCCGCGATGCTGCCGACACTGCTCAGCGCAAACACCCGTCCCGACACCTTTCCAGATTCCTTCAGGGTTTTTGTAAGTGCACGGATTCCGCACGGCCCGACCATCGCGAGTAGAAAACTCGGAAGGGCGAAGAGAAGTACCGAAACGATAAGCGGGTCCACCTTAAGCCCGTACTCCTCGCTTTTGTCCCTCGACTGTTCAAATACCCAGTCCGGAACGGTCTTCCATGGCGTTTCAAGGTAGTATCCCGTGTCCGACCTGGGCCCCTGCTGAGTCTCCAGAAGCGCACCGGCTGATTTCGGGATTCCCGCCAGAAGAAATATCCAGATCCCCGAAACAATCAGAACAGTAGCCTGTATCTTTACCGGGTTCAGGCGTACCGACATGCTTCCACCCGCCCAGTATCCCAGTGAGAGAGAGGCAAGCACAACCGTCAGAACAGCGCCGGTGGAATATATTGTTGCCCCATACCCGACCTGCACGATCCTGAATGCGAGGATCTCAAGCGCCATTACTACATACCCGGCGGTAAATATAATAACGAGCATCATTACCGTTGCCGGAATTCCCGGACTGCTTGTTTTCTTCTGCTGCTGGTTTATTTCAGGCTGCATGCATCCCTCCCGGCTGACACCTGTTGTCAGATTGTATGAATTCTCCGTCCCGAATTCAATTAATACGCACGCGTGACTTGCTCACATATCGATTACCTGATACATTTCAGGTGCTGGAGTTTATTAGAGGAGAGTCCCTCAACCATGAGAAAACTACTTACGCTGCTAATGATAATTCCCCTTCTGGCATTTGCGAATACCGATGCGGTCGCTGACGAGGCTGTACTCTACGAAATCGACAGCGCGTACCATCACATACGTGTTGTCCAGAATGGCAATATCCGGGGCCTGAGATTCGACAATAACCGCTTCCAGAGCCTGATGGACGTAAACGACATCTACGGCGGCCACTTCGGTTACATCGACCTTCTCTTCCAGGGTTACCTCTTTAAACCCGATGCCGAAAACATGCTCATTCTCGGACTTGGCGGAGGCAGCGCACAGAAGCTGATCCATTCTTACCAGCCCGATCTTGAAATGCTTACCGTAGAACTCGATCCGGCGGTTGTCGATGTAGCGGAAGAATATTTTTACTACGACCGAACCGAGATGCCGGTCGAGATATCCGATGCGCGTCGCTGGCTCAGGAGCAATACCGAGGAGTGGGACATAATTATCCAGGACACCTACTCGTCCAACCTTTACGGGACGTTCATCCCATTTCACCTAGCGACGTACGAGTACTTCACGATCCTTCGGGACCAGCTCGCGGACGATGGCGTTTTTGTTATTAACGTGATCGGGACAGTCTATGGTGGTGAGGATAACCGTGTGATCGATTCGGTTTACAGAACCATGCACGAGGTGTTCGACAACCTGTATCTCTTCGCCGCAGCGGATGTCCAGAACGTTGTGATTGTCGCTACGATGGATGAATCGCGCATGACACGCGCAAACCTGCAGGCGATGGCGGCCCAGCTTGCGATGAGCCGTCCCGATGAATTTCCATCGAACCTCATTTTCCAGGTATCACGTTACTACGACACATCTCCGTCCGGCCTTGCGAGCGCAATCGTGCTGACCGACGATTACGCCCCAACCGACAACCTGTTAAGGTAACCACACGACTTTCGCAAACCGATGCCCTGAACACCTCGCCAATAGTGGGATTTTTATCGAGCCTCGCAGATTTTGGTTAATTATATATATAGAATATATTTAATTATTATTATTTCAGAAAGCACTTATAGCACGCATACAAAACACACATGCGCTTAAATGGCACTAATGAAGGCCCGATAATAGCGTCATGATTCAACCCTGAAGCTGATCAAATAATTATTGTTGATAGCATATATTAATCCCATAATTACTATTAATATTATCAACCATAAATCTTGCGATAAAACTTGCGAAATCACGCATAATGTCTTATATTATTGATGGTTCACGTAATAGCAAATGCGCGAACTAGTTTATGTTAGTTTGTTTATCAAGCAATCTAAGGCAACTCCCTCCTGCTATTTCTATAACTGGCGCTCCTGATTATACATCGGATATCTGCCGGGGAGAGTTTACCTGTTGCCTGTTATCAACTGCTGACAGGGGAGAAGTTTAATAACAATGGTCCAGATGACCGAGTTTCAGGAAGAAGTAGCCGAAGAGGTACACAGTTCTTACACAAACAGGAACTGGTATGACTGGAAATGGCACATCAAGCACTCGATCCGGAGCCTTTCCACGGTCGAGCATCTTCTGGGTATCAAATTTCCGCAATCCAAGAGAAACAACATTCAGAAAACAATTGACAGGTTCCCGATATCAATCACGCCTTATTATTTTTCGCTGATTGATAAAAATGACTACGAGGACGATCCGGTCTATAAGCAGTCGGTACCCGATCCAAGGGAGCTGATAATCGCAAGATCCGATTTCGCCGACCCGCTTGCGGAGGATTCGGACAGCCCGGTCACAGGCATCACACACAGGTATCCCGATCGCGTCCT